>Ga0208648_1000673_pt1 | contig 32403 bp, 12 predicted proteins | sample AntAceMetag02UKL_FD_184772 | JGI IMG/M metagenome (GOLD analysis project Ga0208648, IMG submission 184772) | Saline lake microbial communities from Ace Lake, Antarctica - Antarctic Ace Lake Metagenome 02UKL (SPAdes) (version 2) | ecosystem: Environmental > Aquatic > Non-marine Saline and...
CATCAATAAACGAAGTTGATGAGTATGTATCATTAGCACCTGTTTGAACTGATGAGCCATTAACAAACCATTCATAATTTGGTGTTGCACCTTCATTTGTTGGAGAAGCAGTAATAATTACATTATCGCCTGTACAGAAACTTGTATTACCGGAAATACTATTTGAAACGGGTAAACTGGAACTAACTGTAATTGTAATGGAATTTGATGTTGCAGGATTACCTGTAACACAAAATTCTGAAGATGTTATTTCGCAGGTAACAATATCGCCATCAGCGAGAGTTGTAGTTGAATATGTATTGCTGCTTCCTGATTGTAAAGAAGAACCATTAACAAACCATTCGTAATTTGGTGTTGTGCCTCCATTTGTTGGTGTTGCTGTAAAATCAATATTGTCTCCTGTGCAAATTATTGCAGCTGAGGCATCAATACTTATACCAACAGGTACACCTGCAGAAACTGACATTGTTATATTATTTGATGAAGCTGGTCCGTCATTACAACTTTCAGATGAAGTAAGAACACAATTTACAACATCGCCATCAGCAAGTAGTGTGGTTGCATAAGTATTACTGATTCCTGTTTGTACAGATGAACTATTAACAAACCATTCGTAGTTTGGTGTAGTACCTCCGTTTGTTGGACTTGCAGTAAATGTAACATTTTCACCAAGACAAATTGTACTTGATGATGCAGAAACGCCTACGCTAACAGCAAAGCCTGTAGTTGTGTGCATTGTTATACTGTTTGACGTTGCCGGTCCATCATTACAAGTTTCTGATGAAGTTAATTCACAAGTAACAATATCTCCTTCATTTATTGTTGATGTTGAGAATGAATTACTACTGCCATTTTGTTCTGAACTACCATTAACAAACCATTCATAGTTTGGCGATGTTCCCCCATTAGTTGAAGCAGCGGAGAATATTGCAGTACCACCAATACAAATTGTATCTTCTGCTACAGAAACAGAAACGCTTACAGGTAGTTCATTTTCAATTGTTGCAGTTACAGGAGTTCTTGCGCTTGAACAATCAGATATTTCTTTAACTTCCCAATCGTAAAAATAGTAGTAATATGAAATATCATTAGCTGGATTTCCTGTAATACTAACAAGGCCACTAATTTCATAAGGATATGGAAGGTCAGGGGCACCGAATCCTCCATCACGATATAAATTTGGTGTTGAGTTGCATTTAAGTGTATAATTTGTTCCTGGAGATAGATCAATATCTATTGTAATTCTGCTTTCCCCATCAGGTATTGTAATGTTTTGGTCATAAATAACAGCACTACTGCCATCTAATATTTGAATATTTCTGTCTCCTGCACCTGAGGCGTATACATATATAGATGCAAGTTGCATATTTTGTAATACGTCAAAATATAATCCATATCCTGATGTTGTATGATTTCCTCCGGTTCCAGCGTTATCGGTTTTCCCAACATATTGAGATGAACCGACATTGACAACATGGTTTGTTACATAATATGTTGTAGTTGATGACAAGCTGGGTGTTGTATAATTAGTGCCTGTATAAAGTAAACTGCCGCCACTTGGTACATCGTACCAATCAAGATCGCCACCACTACCTGATGCAGATAAGTCAACAGTGCCTGTACCGCATCTTGAACCGCTTGTAGTGGTTGGTGCTGCAGGAGCATTAATTGTTATATAATTTGTTTTTACTTCATTATCAGAATTTATACCACCGCAGTTTGACAAAAATAATGTTACTGTATAAGTTCCATTGGAAGCATAATTATGTGTTGGGTTTTCATCTGTTGATGTCCCTAAATCTCCAAAATTCCAAGACCATGTATCTGCACCAGATGTTAAACAAGTAAAATTGATTGTTCCGTTACAAGACGTAGTTTCATTTGCAGAAAAATCGGCAGTAATATTAGCATCGGGCATTAAAGTAATATTTTGAATTACAGTATTTCCATTTGTTACTGTTATTCCATTAATTGTTTGAGATACATAACCGGCAGCCGAATAGGTAACATTATATGTTCCTGCTAATATTGGACGATGATAATTTCCGATTGGTAAGGATGAATATACTTCAGAGTTATCTTCATCGTGACCAATAATTTCAACTTTTGCAATCATTGGTTGTCCAGTGCATCCATCAGTAATTATTCCTCTAATTCCATAAAGAACTTCATCCATATAATCTAACATTGCCTGTTTATTTGCTGTCCAGTAATTTGGAAGTGTTGAAGCAGCTATTAGTTTTGTATTTGACCATTCAAAAGTATTTTCTCTGCAATTTTTATAATACATCATCCAATCTTGCCTGCTGCCTGTTATTACATACCAGTCACCACCTTCAATATATCCACTTGATATAACACCTGTTAAGTAATTTGGCATTCCAACTGTAGCAGCGTCAGTTTGGGCGAGAGTAGCATATATATTTGAAACATATTGCCACCAATTGTCATCAGCATGTGTATTAATTGAAGAAGTCCAATGATCCCAAGGATAATTTACAACTTCAGCACCACTATGAGTGTTTGCTGACATAACAAAATCATGAGCATCGGCAAAGTCCATAAAAAGAATTGTTTCTGTTCCCCAAATTTCACCATCAGGATGTAGTCCGTCAGTCATACTCGGGTAATTCCTGTTAAGGTCAATATTTTGTCCATTTCTTCGAGTAGCACTACTTACATTATCATTTCCACCATTGTATAAACCATCAGGATTAGAACATGGATTTATCCATATTTCAACATTATTTATTAAATTTGTTATTTGAGGATCTGAACCATAATTTGACAGCATGTAATCTATTAATTGTAAAAATAAAGCATAAGCAACAATCTCATCACCATGCATATTTCCTGTGTAAAAAAACTCAGGTTCGTCTTCATCTGTATTAACATTATCAGAAATTTTTGCTACAAGTATTTGCCTGCCATCAGTTGAATTTCCAATATTTTCGATTTTGCAAATATTTGGATAATCAGTTGCAAATTGATTCATCATTGTATTTAAAACATCATAAGATGCAAATCTGTCCCAATTAGCCATTTCTGCAACAGTTGTGGCAATTGTCGTTTTTGGAGCAGAAGGTCTGTCTATAACTTGAAATACAATACCATATTCTAAAAATTTTTGAAATTCCCGAAGGTTTAAGTTTGCAGTTATTTCGTTGCCAACAATATCTTCAACAGACATTTTTTTAGACAATTCAAAAATAAGTTGAGGATTGTTTAATGCAAATATAATATTAACTTCTCCTCTGTCATTAATCTCATTTACAGCTTTATCTTGTTCTGATATTTTTTGGGCAAAGCTGTTTGTTGAAAAAATTAATGAAACAAATATTAGTGATAGGATTATTCTTTTCATAGCGGGCAATTTTAAACTAATTATAAAAAGGATTAAAAATAATGCTACTAAATTAAAACATTAATGAAGTATTTCCTAATATTTAAACAGTAAATTTGGTTGAGACTTGTTGTTTGCATAGAACTAAAAGGGCTTTATTGCGTGTTAATTTGTTGAATATTGAGAAACTAATGGAGAGTTGTAGATTTTAAAAAGCTGATTATAATTTGTTGGACTATTTATGAAATCCTTGGCTTTATAGACGGACAATAAATGGTCAGAAAGAATTATGTTGAGTTAATTACTTATTTGCTAAATTTGCGACCATGATAAATGTAAAAGCAAAATTCATATTATTATTAATGTCGTTATTTCTTTTGTTTTGCATAGATTCAAATGCTCAATATACAAAAATAATTGGGAAAATTACTGATTTGAAAACCCAAGAAACAATACCTTTTGTAAATATTACTTTTAAAGGAACTAAGCTTGGAACAATTACAGATTTTAATGGCAATTATAAAATTGAAACAAAACTAGCTGTTGACTCTATTATTATTTCTTGTTTAGGATATAAGCAGATTAGAAAAAGAGTAGTTAGAAATAAATTTCAAACATTAAACATTCAAATTGAACCTGTTTCGCTAGAGCTTGGGGAAGTTGTTGTTTCAGCTAAAAAAAGAGATAAGAATAATGACCCCGCAATCAAATTATTTAATCAGATAATAAAGCATAAAAAACAGAACAATAGTGATAAACTCAAGTCGTATCAATATGAAACATATAATAAGGTTCAATTTGATATAAATAATGTTTCAGAGAAATTTCAGAACAGAAGAATGCTAAAGCCTTTCAAATTTATTTTTGATTTTATGGATACTTCAATAGTTAACGGGAAACCATATCTCCCCGTTTTTCTTATCGAATCTTTATCTGATTATTATTATAGAAAAAATCCAAAACTTGAAAAAGAAATAATTAAAGCAACTCAGGTATCGGGAATTGATAATGAAAGTATTCAGCAGTTTCTTGGCAATATGTATATTAAGGTAAATATATATGAAAACTACATGGATCTGTTTGGAAAAGGGTTTATTAGTCCAATATCAAATACCGGAAGGGTTTTTTATAAATACTTTCTTGTTGATAGTGCGTTTATTGATAACAATTGGTGCTATCAAATGGTTTTTCAACCAAGAATTAAACAAGAATATGTATTTAATGGTAATTTTTGGGTAGCCGATACTTCTTTTGCAATAAAGAAAATAGAATTGTTTATTGATGAACTTGTAAATATAAATTTTATAAATCATCTTGAAATTAAACAGGAGTTTGGTGAAGTAAAAGATAGTGTTTGGATGATTACTAACAATATTGTTGTTGTTGATTTTAATGTGGTTGAAGACCCAAAATATGCACTTGGCTTTTTTGGGCGTAAAACAACAACATATAAAAATTTCATTATTAATCAGGTTCCCGATAAAAGATTTTCTGAAAATATTGGGAATATATCTGTGCTTGATGATGCAAATAAAAAGGATACTGCTTTTTGGAATAAATCCAGACATGAAGAATTGACAGAAAAAGAGAAACAGATATACCATATGGTTGATACAATAAAAAACTTACCTGCATTCAGAACATATTATGATATTATTACAATGGCAATAACAGGTTATTATGTTTGGGGAAATGTTGAATTAGGACCCTATTTTACTACTTACAGCTATAATCTTGTTGAGGGGCATCGTTTTAGACTTGGTGGTAGAACAAGTAACCAGTTTAGCACCAAAATAATGCCTGAAATGTATGTTGCTTATGGAACTGAAGATGAAAAAATAAAATACGGAGGTAATTTTATTTATCTTTTTAAAAAGAACCCGAGGCGAGGTTTTGGAGCTTTGTATAAATATGACATGGAGCAGTTAGGGCAAAGTTCTAACGCTTTTCGCGAAGACAATATTATGTCTTCTGTATTAAGACGAAGTCCTATTGATAAACTTTCAATGCTTGAGGAAGTAAAATGCCATTATGAACATGAATGGTTTAATGGATTTTCAAATCATTTAATTTTTGATTACCGTGAAATTTACCCAATACCACAAATTGAAACTTTTATAATAAAAAATGGAGATGAATATTTTGAACACAGCACACTAACTACTTTCGATATTACACTGCGAACTCGTTTTGCATATAACGAAAAGTTTGTAATGGGTGAATTTGAAAGAGCAAGCCTTGGAACAGTTTATCCCATAATTGACATATTTTATACTTATGGAATAAAAGATGTTTTTGATAGTGAGTTTAATTATCAAAAATTTGAAATAAATATTGAAGATTGGTTTAATATATATCCTTTTGGTTATTCTCGTTATATTATTAATGGTGGTTTTATAGATGGTAAATTACCTTTTCCATTATTGAAGTTGCACGAAGGAAATGAAACATATTCTTTCGATAAATATTCATTTAATATGATGAATTATTATGAATTTATTAGTGATAAATATTTAAGTTTATATTATTCGCATTATTTCGAAGGATTTTTCTTTAACAAGATACCTTTATTTAGAAGATTGAAATGGCGTGAAGTTATTTGGGGTAAAGGAGTAGTTGGCACTTTACGTGATGAGAATAAAGAAGTAATGCCTTTTTTTGACGGGATGTACACTTTTGATAATCCAAGTAAGTTAAACATGTTAAAACCATATCTTGAGGCGGGGGTAGGTGTAGAAAATATTTTTCGCTTGTTCCGTTTTGATGTAATTCAAAGGCTTTCTTATTTAGACCATTCCGATATTTCAAAAACAGGATTCAGAATAAGTTTACAAATTAAGTTTTAAAAAAAATCCTGTAAGAAAAACTCACAGGATTTTAAACCATAAAAATATTGATTGCTAGAGATTATCCACATTTAGAGTGTCCACATTCCAAACAGGTAAGACATCCTTCGGTATAAATTACATTTTCAGAATTACAGCCTTCGCAAGTAATCCCTTTTTTTGCTTTTGTTCCGTTTGGAATATATATTTTCAAAGCTCTTTCAACACCGTTTTTCCAGGTATTAATTGTTTCACTGTCTAAGCGTAAAGAACCAATAAGGCTTATAACGCTTTGAATAGGCATGCCGTGTCGTAATAATCCTGAAACAAGTTTGGCATAATTCCAGTATTCCTGATTAAACAATCTTGATAAACCCTCAAAGGTTACTTTATACCCTTGTTTATCTTCATAATGAAAGTCATACCGTTTTTTACCATCTTCAAGACGACGTTTTATGATATTTACCTTTTTAACACTTGGCGGGATATAAAAAATATCATCATCAAATTTTCCTGTAAATATTTCGTAAGGTCTGCCATCTAATAAGCCAACAAAAGCTATCCATTTTTCATTATTGTTGTTAAATCTGAGAATATCTGCCTCAAGTATTTCCGGTCTTTTAGGTGCATCATTAATTGTATGGCAATTATCGCTTTCATCATTAGAAATAAGAACACCCGACCTTGAACCTTCGCGGTAAACAGTTACTCCTTTGCATCCATTTTCCCATGCAGTTTTATATACATTTCCAACAACATCTTCAGAAACTTCTTTTGGTAAATTTACTGTTACACTAATAGAGTGGTCTACCCATTTTTGAATAGCTCCCTGCATTTTAACTTTGTTAAGCCAGTCAACATCATTAGAAGTTGATTTATGGTATGGTGATTTTTCTATTACTTTTTTTAGTTTTTTATCATCATAACTTTTTACTTCATCTATATTATAGCCATTAATTTCAAGCCATATAATAAATTTATGATGAAAAACATTATATTCTTCCCATGAATCTCCGAGATCATCAGTATAATCAACTTTTACATTTTTATCATTTGGATTTATTTTTCGTCTTCTTTTATAAACAGGCAAAAATACGGGCTCAATTCCAGAAGTTGTTTGTGTCATAAGACTTGTTGTTCCGGTAGGCGCAATTGTAAGCAATGCAATATTTCTTCTGCCGTGTTGAACCATGTTATTATATAGTTCTTCATCAACTTTTTTCAGTCTGTTTATAAATGGATTGTTTTTTTCGCGTTGTGTTTCATAAAGAGGAAATGCTCCTCTTTCTTTGGCAAGATTAACAGATCCTCTATATGTTTCAATAGCTAGTGTTTTATGAACTTCTACTGCAAAGTCGGTTGCAATATCACTGCCGTATTGTAAATTTAAAGCTGCAAGCATATCTCCTTCTGCTGTAATTCCTATACCTGTGCGTCTGCCTTCCTGAGCTTTTCTTTTAATATTTTCCCAAAGTTTTCTTTCAACTCTTTTTATTTCCAGATCTTCGGGGTCTGAAGATATTTTTTCAATTATTCTATCAATTTTTTCTAATTCAAGGTCAATAATGTCATCCATTATTCTTTGCGAAATGCGAGCATGTTTAGTAAACAAATCGAAATCAAATTTAGCTTCTTTTGTAAAAGGATTATTAACGTAGCTATATAGATTTAAAGCAAGAAGTCTGCAACTGTCATAAGGGCACAAAGGTATTTCTCCGCAAGGATTTGTTGAAACAGTTTTAAATCCAAAATCAGAGTAACAATCAGGTACCGATTCTTTAATTACAGTATCCCAGAATAAAACACCGGGTTCAGCAGATTTCCATGCATTATGAACAATTTTATTCCATAATTTTTCTGCATCAATATTTGTTTTATAAGTTGGCTCTTTAGAATCGATAGGATATTGTTGCGTATATTTGGCTTTATTGATAACAGCTTGCATGAACTTATCATCAATTTTTACAGAAACATTTGCTCCTGTAACTTTGCCGCTTTCCATTTTGGCGTTAATAAAATCGTCAGTATCGGGATGTTTAACCGAGACACTTAACATTAATGCTCCGCGTCTTCCATCTTGTGCAACTTCTCTTGTTGAATTTGAATATCTTTCCATAAACGGAACAATGCCGGTAGATGTTAAAGCACTATTTAAAACAGCACTTCCTTTTGGTCTTATATGAGAAAGGTCATGACCAACTCCGCCTCTTCGTTTCATTAATTGTACTTGTTCCTGGTCAATTTTTAATATGCCGCCATACGAGTCGGCAGTTATATCATTGCCAATAACAAAACAGTTTGATAAAGATGCTATTTGATGATCGTTGCCAATTCCTGTCATTGGTCCTCCCTGTGGCACAATATATTTGAATTCTTTTAAAAGGTCAAATATTTCTTCTTCCGACATAGGGTTTGGATATTGTTTTTCTATTCTTGAAATTTCTTTTGCAAGTCTTTTATGAAGATCATCAGGAGTAAGTTCAAATATATCTCCTTCAGAATTTTTTAATGCATACTTATTTATCCATACCGTAGCTGCTAATTCATCTCCGTTAAAATATTCAATTGATTTTTCTAAAGCTTCTTCAAATGAATAAGTTTTTACTTTTTCCTTTTTTTGTACCGACATCTCTTCTATAAACATTTTCACTTCTTTTTATAAATTTAATAATAAACTACTTGTGAGGTTTCAACTTGCAGTTTTAAAGCATTGCTAATATATGACAATGAAAGCAATATTTTCTAATCTACTTCTTAACACCGTTATTAACATATAGATTGATAAGCAATCAAATGTTTAAAAATGTGTTGGTTATGCCACTTATCAACCGCTTGTTGAAAAATAATAAATAAATGTACTACTAATCGAATATGTTACTACATAAGCCTTAGGTAATTTTTCAACAAAATTGTGTTCAAAAGAAAATTTAGACTAGCCTTGTTTTTGTTAATGTAAAGAAAAACAGAAGGGTGAGTGTTTTTCATTATTAAAATGGCTTTTTGCTTTTAATTACTTATTGAAAAAATTAGATATGTAAATGCTTTTGTGTTTTGGTGGTTCGAAAATTTGTTTGTTAGGCGTAAGCATAGCAGAATGGGTATTCTTTTATCAAGTAAGGGTTTCACTTAAACCTAAAATCCGCAAGTCATCGCATTACTTCTTTAATAGACTTCAACTTAACTTGAACTTAGTTCCACATATTTATAAATAGTGATACGATGACTTGCAAAACAGCAGACATGCATAAATATTTATAATGTTTAAAAACATAATGATATTTCTAAATATTGTATTATCATTGCATATTCAAACAATTTAAATAATACAAATATGTTATCAGGTGTTGATATTCGCAGTTTACTTCCTTGCTTTTCTATGACTTACGGAAAGCAATTGATTACTTGTAAAACCATAATTTTTGGTTTTATGATATTAATTTCAACAATTTCATATTCACAGGAACCAGTTGCCAAGGGTGTTGCACCATTTGCGGGTTGGTTATATCATGCAAATAAATTAAGCCTTGGAACAAGTTATCAGCCACAAAGTATATTGCATTTAAATAACGGAGGAGATCCATCAGGTCCTTTGCCCATTTTTTTACAAATAACTAATTCATATACTGGTTATACAAATCAAAATATGGGATTTTTAATGGGAATTGATAATCAGTACAATATTTTACTTAATCAGCAAGAAAATGCAAACCTTTCTTTTTACACAAATTCAATAGAAAGACTTACTATTTTAAATACAGGGCAATTAAAAATAAATTATAACCCAAATCCAGATTATGTTTTAAAGTGTACCGATGCAACAGGACTTGCAGAATGGCAGGCACTTAATGATGATGATCCGAATAATGAATTTCAAACTATTTCACAAACAGGTTTAGATATAAGCTTATCTAGTGGTGGAGGAACATTTTCTGTTGCAGATAATGACAATGATGCTAATAATGAAATCATTACAAATACAACATTAAATGGAACAAGTCTTGAAATTACCGAAGCAGGTACTCTGCAAAGTATTGATTTAATTAGCTTGCAAGATGGTGTGAATGATGCAGATGCAGATCCGACAAATGAATTGCAACAATTATCAATTATGGGGGGACAATTAACAATTAGTGGAGGAAACGCAATAGAATTTTCAAATCTAAACTATTGGAGCAAAACAAATGATGAAATTTATTATAATAGTGGAAATGTGGGAATAGGCACAGAAACTCCATTTAGTAATTTGCATATTCATGCAAGTGCTGATAATCAAACAAGTTCAAGTAAATCTACTAGTACACCACCACCAAATGGTGGAGGTTATCCTGTATCAATTGGCACAAGCCGTTTGCAAATTACGAGTGATGCTACCGGCAGTTCACTTAGCGATGGTTTAATTATTAAAACAACAGGCAATAATGCAATTGTAGATTTGCAGGAAGAAGGCTATTTTTCCATTGAAACAGACAATAAATTAAGAATGATTGCCAAACCAAACGGTAATATAGGAATAGGGATTTTAACACCACAAAACATATTACATGTTCATTCCGATAAAACTGAAAACAATAATAACAATGGTAACGGAGAAATTGGTCTTGGTACAAAAGGATTAAATACCCAAAACTCAATAAGTGCAATTCAAATTACAAATAATGAAACTGGTATAACATCAGGTGATGGATTATTGCTACAAACAATTAATAATACAGGAATAATTAATTTACAGGAAAATGCCGATTTTAAAATAATTACTAATAACGAAACAAGAATACTAATAAAACCGGATGGTAAAATAGGAATAAAAAACACTGCTCCAAATGCCGACCTTGATGTTAAAGGAACATTTAAAGTGCGATATGGCACAATAATAAACGAATTTTCAACAGATGGAACCTTAAATGACAATAGTGATGAAGCAATGCCAACAGAGCAGGCTGTTAAAACTTATGTTGATAACCAAATAAATAATATTCCTGCAGATAATTTAGGAAATCATATTGCGGAGCAAAATTTAAACATGGATGGTTATAATATTAATTTCAATGATGAAAATGCTTGCTTAACAATACATCAAAATACAACATCAAGTAATGGACCTGCAATTGAAATGTATGGAAGATTGCATAGTAACACTAGCAGACAGGGTAGAATGAATTTTATTTCTTATGACGATAAAGGAGATTTTGGATTTTATAATTATAATAATGGAACATGGAAAAATAAAATGATTATTAAATCTGACGGGAAAGTTGGGATTGGGACAGATAATCCAGTTTCATTATTACAAATTGGAAAAACAGATGATATATCTGCTGTTCTAACAATTTCTGGAGGAGAAACAGGTTCTGAGGGAGGAGAAATAAAATTATCAATGGCTGCTGATTATGATGACCCAAAAGATTTTTGGCGTATAGATGCTTATGAAGATAAATTACGTTTTGGGCCACAAGGTGCAACTAATGTAACTTTTCTCGCTAATGGAAATGTTGGTATTGGAACAAATACACCTTCTACAAAATTGGAAGTAAAAGATGGTTCTATTTATATTCATGGATCATCAAGTGGACAAGGTCGTTTAGTAATGAAACTAGATAATAGTGGAAATCAGTTTGAATTTTATCCTCAAAGTTCAGGATTATTTTTATTTGATAGGACTTCAAATCTATATCGGTTAGTTGTTTTAAATGATGGTAATGTTGGTATTGGGACAACAAATCCGCAATATAAACTTGTTGTTTCAGGCTCACAAAGTGGTTATAATTATGCAAATATTGTTTCTTATAGCAATGGTGATCAAATTGGTTTTGGTTTATTTAATGATACTAGAAAATGGGAATTAATAAATATAGTTTCTTCAAGTACAGATTATTTTGCAATACGTGACCAAACAGCACAAAAAAATAGATTAATTATTGATCAAAATGGAAATGTTAGTTTCAATAATACGGCTAAAATACATTCTAATGGATATATCTGGGCGAAAGAAGTAAAAGTTAGAGATACTAACCCATATCCTGATTTTGTTTTTAAAGACGATTATAAATTAAAAACAATTGAAGAGCTTGGAAACTATATTGATTCGCACAATCATTTACCCGATGTACCAACCGAAGCAGATGTAAATGAAAATGGCATGGAACTTGGGAAAATGAATAAAATATTATTACAAAAAATTGAAGAACTTACTCTTTATGTAATAGATTTGCAAAAACAAATAAATTTACAGAATAACGATATTGAAACACTTAAAAAATAGAGAATTATGAAGAATTTAGTGATAATTTTATTTTTAATCCTGTTTGCATTTAATTTAAAGGCTCAGAGGATTGAATATGTAGAGACAAAAACAGAAAATTATGGTAATTATATTTCAGAGGTTCAATTTATTGATACTATTACTGGGAATGTAATTAAAAGCATTAACTTAATTAACGAAAACCCTTTTTTTAATATTTTTAAGCAAAACCCGAAAAAAGATTTGCAACAACATAAAACTATGCATATATCAATTAACAAAGAATTACAACTTGATGATATTATGCCAAAAGAAAAACGTAACCATTATTTAAGAGATGCAGATAGCTTATTAATTACTAATGTAAAAATATTACCTAAAGGTTATGTTTATAATTATAATGATATATGTATTGTTTCATACAGATCTTTTATAAATACAAATGAGTATTACCGTTACTGTATGTCAGTAATTATAGCCTACAATAGTACTGGAAATGTAGTTTTTAATAAAATTTTCAACTCAGTTGGTGAAGCTGTAATATCATCCAATAATAAATATTTAAATATTGCATTTTCAATGGATAACGAAGATGGTAACCTTTATTACCCTTATTATGAAATTTATAATATCAGTAACCAATCATTAATTCATAAAGATATAATATCTAAGATAGGAGAAGGAGGGGTTATTAATTATAATGATACAATTATATTCATGGGTAACGAAGGAAATGTGATTTTTGATGAAGACAAAATGGAAATATTTAAATATAAGAATATAAACGGGAAAATAATTAAAGGAGAGATAATTAAAAAGCTATGAGTAAAACATTCACTTTATTACTCTTATCTTGTGTGTTGCAATTAACTATTTATTCGCAATTAACCTTGCAATACAAGGAATGTTCAGGAGGAAATTGCCCGAATGGTACAACTCCACAAAATTGGCAAACAAATCATGTTTATTCAGATTTTGGTATGAGACGTACAAACTCAATCTGGCATAAAGGAGTTGATTTTAATATTACGGGAACAGGTAATCCATCTACAGATGAAGGTTATCATTTATTAACACCTGTAGGTGGTACAATTACTCAAATAGATGGTAGTGGATACAAGTTTATAGTGGTTCAAGATAATTCAGGGAATAACTATCATCTTGGTTATGGGCATATATTCAATGATGATGTATTCTTAAATAATACAATTTCTGTAGGTGAACTTATTTTGTATAGGTGGTATAATAATGGTTATAAATATGCAATAATTAACACAAATAATAATGTGGCAATAAGTAATGAAAATGGATATATATTTACATATGGCGGACAATCTTATACGACTTCTAATCAAGTTGCAGCACAACAGGTTATTGCTCCATTAGGTGGTTCGGGTGGATTTCATTCGCATTTACACCTATATCGTGTAATTAATCCAAATATTAATCCAAATTTGAATATTGATAACTGTTTAGACCCACTACAAATATTAAATCATATACAAACAGATTTTAATATAAGTATTGATGAAACAGAAAATTTAACCCAAACAGGCAATACTACATTTTATTCAGGAGATAATAAATCTATAGTAAAAGTTAAATGTGAATTTAACAGTCCCGGACAACACGGTGGTGTAGATGGAAGATATTATGATAATGCAATAATGGATATTGATGATATAGATTTATTGATTAAAAAAAATACAGAAGATAATTCCAATTATCATTTTTTACAAGGAAAATATAACTATAGCAAAATATCACATGGTGCAAGATGGAATGTTAATTATTATCCTACAAGTCCTACTGATATAAGACAGCAATATGGTGTTTACAATAGTAGTAATGTTAATTTATGCATTGATGGTATTATTCCAAATGCATATTATGATAACCCTTGGGATGAAATTGTTTTTACAGATTTTTATACAAGAATACATAAAGATGATGCTTATGGAGGCTCAATAACACTTGCCCAAAATCCTGATGATGCCAGATATCCTGATAACAAATATAATCTTGCGGCGAAAATTACAACAGTAACAGGGAATCAACAAAACAATTTTAATAGCCCAACCGAAATAACAATTGACAACTTCAAACCCTACATAAAAAAAGTAGAAATAAATGCAGGCATAGCATCTTTTATACCATTTTACACAGCCGAATGGAATGGAGTAGGTTCAAATATTGTTTGTGATTATTCAGGAGTTGGATATACTTTGCCGGGACAAGATATAACAATAAATGTTACAGCAAGTGAACCATTAACTTCTATTAATCTAAATATTGAACCATCAAGTTTAAGTGCAAATCCTATTTCACAAAGTAATGATAATATGGAATTTGTTTTCCAAATTTTAGCAAGTCAAACAGGAGGATGGGATCCTGCAAGTACAGAATTAGTAGAATTACATTTTACAGGAACAGACCTTGCTGGCAATCAATTAGAGGCAATTGAGCATAGCGTAGGTCCTGTAACTAATCAATCATACTCTATTCCAATAAGACAAGGAAATACAACATGGTTGCCACAAGCTGAACCTGGCACAGACACATTTCATAGATTTTTTATTGGCTGTGAAGTAGGGAATTATAAATCTACAAAAGATAATGAGTCTATTGGTTGTTTAAGGGCAGACTTTGAAGCTGTGCCAAATATTATAGATGAAGACTATTCAATTCAATTTGAAAACTTGTCAGTTGGTAATCCGGAAAATTATTCATGGGAATTTGAAATGGGAACACCCTCAACAAGCACTAATTATGAGCCGATTGTAACATACAATACTTCCGGTGTATATGATGTTTCACTAATTGTATCAGATGCCAATGGCTCACATTCAGAAACAAAATATGATTATATACATGTGGGTTCTACAAATGGTGAGCCAACTGCAAATTTTAATGCATCCTCAACAATTATTGAAGTAGGGGAAAGTATTGACTTTGTTGATGCTTCATTAAATAATCCCGATGAATGGTATTGGATTTTTGATGGCGGAACACCTTCAATATCTACAGAACAAAATCCAACAGATATTTTTTATGATACGGATGGAGCTTATACAGTAATCTTAACAGCATCTAATTCTAATGGAAATGATACAGAAACTAAAACAAATTATATTGTAGTAAATATAAATGGGAATAATAATCCTTCAAATGCAAATATTGAATGTGATTTTCCTGATGAAGTAATTGAACTTAATAGTACTACCGGAGATGCATATTTAATCGGCGAGATTGTAATAAGTGATGGTTCGGGCTTATATAAATGTATTATTAATTTTGGAAATAATGACATTCAAAACTCAATGGAATTCAGTCCATCTACTGTTCCTGTTTATAAAACATACGATACAGAAGGTACCTATACGATTTCTGTTAGTCTTTATGGTATGGATGACTGGGGTCAGTATAATGTATTGGTAAGAACTTGTAGTCATGATTTTGAAGTAATAGATCCTTGCGGTGGAATAGTTGATCCAATAATACTATTTGATGACCAAAAAAATTATGTTATTGATGAAGATGTAGATTTTACAGCTGGGGTTGCTTCACCTAAACCTGGGGAGATTTTTGCATATACATGGTATAAAAATGGTAGTATAAATGGATATGGTGTAAACTATACAACATCATTTTCAACAGCAGGAAATCATCAGGTTAAGGTTCTGGCTCAAAGTTATTCATGTGGGGAAAGGGAGGGAGAATGGGCAGTAAACATTCCTATTTTTCCTGAAAAATGCATTAGTCTACAGTGGACTAACTTTCCTGATAAAATTACAGTAGATGGCACATACAATTTTGGTGGTGAAGCTTTTTGGAATCCCGAAGAACCCTGCGAACCATACGCTTTAAATACTAGAATAACTTATGATAACGAAGCACTAATAAATTTTGCAGCAAAAAGATTTGAATATGACTTTGGTATAAACTCCTACTTAAACAATATATATGTAGATTTTAGTTTTGATTTCCCAGATACTTGGTCCAGAGATCCTGTAAGAATAGTAATTGAGGCATGGAATGAAACTATGTGTGAATGTGGACAGCAAGGTTGGGTTGGTATCACTACGAGCTTATATAAAGATCGTTATACAAATCTCCAAACGGTTGTTCCCTACAATAATATAAATTGGCTTCAGCATTCAGGTGTTTATAATGATTCTTATTATACAAGAATGGAAAGATTAATTGAACTTGGAGACTGTAATAGCGGAACAGCAAATAAATATGATTGCAATAAAGTCAATAATGAATATAATGCACAAAAAGTATGGATTTCCGGTGGAAATTGTAGTTCTGCATACGTAAATTCAGGTGAGTCCGCCGAAGTATATGCTCATAAAGAAATAACATTTAGAACAGGTTTTACTGCATATTATGGTTGTGATTTTACAGCAGCAATTGATAATTGTGGTTATAGGCTTATTAGTGAGAGTTATAAGATTTATGGTAATGAGGGTGAATACATAGATGAAAATTCTGTAGAAGAAGAAGTGGATGAAGATAGGAATTTAAAAGATATTGATATATTTATTCAACCAAATCCTGCTTCTTATGAAACAGTTTTAAAATATTATATTCCTATAGCTGATATGACATATATAAGTATTCATTCATCACTTGGAGAAAAAGTTGAAACAATTATGCAGGAATATGTGATTGAAGGAGAAAATTCATATATTTATAATTGTGAACATATTGAGTCCGGTATTTATTTTATTAAAATAAAATCAGGGAATAAAACCAAGACTATTAAATTTATTAAAATATAAGATTATTTTATTTAAAAACGTATTTTTACAGACGTAAAATATTACAAATGAAAACACAATATAAAAACACAATTAAATCAATTATACTTGTATCTATTACAATAATATTTAGCTCCTGTTTCAAAAAACCCGAAGCAATAATATATTGTAACGATACTACAGGAAGTCCGTGTGAATTGATGCATTTTTATAACAGATCTGAACATGCAAAAAAATTTCATTTAGACTTTGGCGATAATACTTCAATAGACGAAGAAGGAACTTATGGCATATCACATGCATATTCTGAAATTGGCACTTATACAGTTATATTAACAGCTTATGACCGGAAAATTGAAAAAGGAGATACTCATACAATAACTGTAACAATTACAGAAAATGAAACAGGAACATTTACCGACACCAGAGATGGCAAAATATATAAAACAGTAAAGATTGATAATAGAGTATGGATGGCAGAAAATCTAAATTATGATTGTGGTACTGGATGTTATGATTATGATAATGATACAGCAAATAGTGAAATTTATGGAAAACTATATGATTGGGAAACAGCAAATATTGTTGCTCCTCCCGATTGGCATTTACCAACAAAAATGGAGTGGGAAGCCCTTAGCCGTTTTTATGGCTCAAGTGCCAGTGGTGGTGCGCTAAAGGCAAGAGGGATAGATTATTGGAAAAGTCCAAATACTGGAGCAACAAACTGTAGTGGTTTCAATGCTTTGCCTGGAGGTTATTATAATTTCCCTTCACTAGAAATTGGAACTAATTGTGTATTTTGGACATCAGAAGAAAATGGAGCTTCTGCTGTAGCTGTAATGCTAGAATATAACGATGAAAGAATTGATATTTTGAGTTTTTCTCAAGAATTGGGCTGTTCAGTAAGATGCATTAGCGATGAACTATTTTTGGATTAATAAAAAACACAAATATGAAATTACTTAAACAAAGATTTAAAGTTTTATTAATTTTTCTTTTTATATCCTGCATTAGTAATGCTCAAATAATAGATAAGATTGGAATAAATGGAGGGATTTCAATTTCAGATATAAAAGAAGAAAGTAATTTAACTACAATACAAGAATATAACCCCTCTTATACTTTTTCCCCTTCAATATTTTTTAATTCAGAAGTAAAAGAAAATATTTCTATTATATCAGAATTTGGGTTTTTAAAAAAAGGAGGTCTAAGGTATTTAAACCTTGTTGCCGATGGAGTTGATGATTATACACCAGTTAATTATACCGTAAAGCGATATTACCATTTTATAACAACAAGTTTCAAGTTAAAATATACAATAGATAAAAATAATTTGTTCTTATATGGAGCAATAGGACCTCGATTTGATATTTATATAGCAAACTTCGATTTTGTAAATACACTAAATATTGGATTAAACACATCAATTGGTTTTGGATATAGAATTGGAAGATTTGCTGTTCAAGCAGAATTTACAAAACTTTTAAATTTCAACAAACTTGCAGATTGTACATATACAGATGGAGATATAGTAAAAGTAACAGACAATACAATGTTGTTTACTATTGGAATATCTTATAAAATTAAAAAAAATGAAAATACTAATGAATAAAAAAAATAAACAAATGAAATACGCATATTTATTTACATTAATTCTAATAATTACAGTTTTAAACTCTTGCAAAAAAGATGTAGAAAAAGTTGATATTACAACTTCTATTAGAATAACAAATTTATCTGATTTTAACTTTGATTTTTTATATTTGTATTATGTGAATACACCACACAACCATGTGTATGGAGATTCATTATTAGAGAAAATAACAGATTTTGCAATAAATGATACTTCAGAATATTATAATCTGGCTTATGTTTCATCACCCTTAGGAGTGCAAATAGTTATTGATAATAAAGCATATAATTATGAGTGGAATTCTCCAGTTCAGTTTATTTTACCTACATCGCCACAATTACAACAAGTTATACCTGAAGGCAAATATCATTTTATTATAACTAATGTAGATACAACAAACAATACATTTATTTTTGCTTTATCTCAATATGAGAATGACGAGCTATTTAAATATTATTAATCATGAAAAAAACATTATGGTTTTTTGTTCTATTGCTAATTATAAATAATTGCACAGCAAACAATAATGATACTATAGAGTATTATAAACACAAGATAGGTATTTCAATTTCGCATTTTTATAATTATCCTATTATTAAGGTTAATCAAGCAACTATAAAATATAATACTCCAAAATATGGATACAGTTTTGCTTTTAATTATAATAAAAAAATATCTGATAAATTATCAATAAATACAGGATTATCTGTTTATAGAATTAATTCCTCGTTTTTGGTTAGCAGATTGCCAAATTATGAATCTGGATTTGCTTTTGCTTTTCGCGAAGATTCATTTACGTCTTTTGCAATTCCATTTTCTTTTGATTATATTATTTTGAATAAAAACATAAATTTATTTTGTCGTTTTGGTTTGTCGGTACATAATGGTATATACATTAGTGAATTGAAAAATCTGTGGAATATTCCAATATTTGGAGCAAGCGCAGGTTTTGGTATTCAAAAATCAATTAACAATAGAATTGATATTAACATTGTTCCTTTTTATAAAATAATAGGAATTAGAGATTTCTTTTTTAACAACTCCAATTATCTGGCATTAAAAACAATGGAAGGATTAGCAGGCATTTCATTTGGAATTAATTATAAGTTTTGAAAATGGAATTAATTCAATTTTCAAGCTTATTTATTGTTTTATTATTTTTTTACTTACTGTTTTTTTATCGCTTGTAATTTTGATAAAGTAAATTCCATTGGGTTCTTTTTGTAAATCTATTTCCTTTTTATTGCCTTTGTATATTGTTTTTCCTATTAAATTTATTATTTCTATTTTTTTAATATCCTTTGCTTGTATTTTTATTTTTCCTGTTGTGGGGTTGGGGTATATTGAGATGTTAAGTTTGTTTTTATATGTTTCAATATTGCCTACACTGCTATTTTCGTACCAGGCTATTTTATCATCATTATAAGAAGCCGAAAGTATATCTATATCAGAGTCGCCATCTATATCAATAGCAAATACCGACCAAGCACCATCTGCATTTGTAGATATGCTGATAAAATCTGGATCACCTCCGTTTTCGTACCAAGCTATTTTATTATCATAATAAGAAGCCGAAAGTACATCTATATCGGAATCGCCATCTATATCAATAGCAAACACTGACTTAGCATTATCTGCATCTGTAGATAAGATTTGCTCTGTAAAAATTTGGTTGCCATCGTTATTGTACAAAGCTATTTTATCATCATTAGAAGAAGCCGAAAGTACATCTATATCGGAGTCGCCATCTATATCAATAGCAAATACTGAGTTAGCACCACTTGCATTTGTAGTTATACTATGCTCGGTAAAGCTTTGGCTGCCATTATTTTCGTACCAAACTATTTTGCTACTAATTCCTGAAGACGAAAGTACGTCTATATCGGAGTCGCCATCTATATCAATAGCAAATACTGATGTTGCACTATAAACATTTGCAGATATGATATGCTCGGTAAAATTTTGACTGCCATTATTTTCGTACCAAGCTATTTTATCATCATTTCTTGAAGCTGAAAGTACATCTATATCGGAGTCACCGTCTAAATCAATAGCAAATACTGAAATAGCATTATCCGCATTTGTAGATATGATATGTTCGGTAAAATTTTGGTTACCATTATTTTCGTACCAGGCTATTTTATCATCAAACTCGGAAGCCGAAAGTATATCAATATCAGAGTCGCCATCTATATCAATAGCAAATACTGAAACACCACCATCTGCATTTGTAGATATGCTATGCTCGGTAAAATTTTGGTTACCATCATTTTCGTACCAGGCTATTTTAGAATCCCAAGAAGAACCCGAAAGCACATCTATATCGGAATCGCCATCTATATCAATTGCAAATACCGACTTAGCATAATCTGCATTTGTAGATATGATATGCTCGGTAAAGGTAATTTGTGCAAAGTTTTGTAAACAAAGTAATGATAATATTATTACAAGAAATAAAATTAATTCTAATCTTGCTATATTCATGATATTGTTGTTTTAATAAGTGTTTACACTTGCAAAAATGGAATCCATTTTTTCAATTTGCGGTTTTTAATTTATTATACAAACTTATATTTATTTTTTCATTATTTTTGCAGATTTTACAAGAATTTAATATTTGTTTATTTATCAATAAGATATGTTTGAATACATTATAGGAGAAATTAGGGACCTAAAGCCCACCTGTGTTATAGTTGAGAATAATGATATTGGTTATTTTATCAATATTTCACTTTATTCTTATTCTAAAATTGACGGTTTAAAAGAAGCACAGTTATTTATTCATCACGTTATTCGTGAAGATTCACATACTTTATTTGGTTTTGCAGATAAAAAAGAACGAGAGCTTTTTAGATATTTAATATCTGTTTCGGGTATTGGAGCAAATACTGCCAGAATGATGTTGTCGTCTATGACACCCGAAGAAATTCAACATGCAATAATAAGTGGAAATGTTGCGGTATTAAAAGGAATAAAGGGTATTGGAGCAAAAACAGCTCAAAGAGTAATTGTGGATCTTAGTGATAAACTTGGAAATTTTGACGAAGGTGATAATATTTTAGTGGAAAAGCACAATACAATAAAAGAAGAAGCGTTATCTGCCTTAGTAATGTTGGGTTTTTCAAAAAAGGCTGTTGAAAAAACAATTAGTAGTATTATGCAAGGGGCAGAATCACAAAGTATTGAGAGTATTGTGAAAGAAGCTTTAAAAAGATTGTAATTGAATTGAAAGTAGTATTAAAATATATAATTATTATTTTTGTTATTATAGGATTATGGGCTGTAATATGGCCTACTAATGCTTCTGTTGATAATAAATATAAATTTCAAAATTACAGCTATCTGTTTGATTTGCCTGATGAACCCGATAGTATGAAATATCCATTTACTGAACCTAAAGGATATCCTTTTTCGAATTCAGAATTTGTTTCACCACTATATTTAGGACAACCTGAAAATATTACCGAAGAAGTAGAATATAACACAGAAACCAATTCTTACGAATTTTATGAGAAAATTGGTGATATGAATTACAGAAATCCTACCACAATGTCTATTGATGAATATCGTAAATATGATTTTAATAGATCTATTCGCAGTTATTGGAGGCAACGTGCCAGAGGAGAAAATTCTGAGCATCATAGTTCATTAATACCAAAATTGCATGTTGGTGGTGAGGTGTTTGACAAAATATTTGGTAGTAATACAATTGATATACGTCCACAAGGTTCGGCAGAATTGATTTTTGGATTAAAAATTTCCAAAACAGATAATCCGCAGTTAGCAGAAAAATTAAGAAGTACAACTACTTTCGATTTTCAGGAAAAAATACAAATGAATGTTACCGGACAAATTGGTGATAAAATGAAATTGGGTATTAATTATAATACTGAGGCTACTTTCGACTTTGAAAATAAAATGAATCTTGCTTACGAAGGAAAAGAAGATGATATAATTCAAAAAATTGAAGCAGGAGACGTAACTCTTCCATTATCAGGTTCACTTATAACAGGAAGTCAGAGTTTGTTTGGTATAAAAACAGAGTTGCGTTTTGGAAGATTAACGGCAACTACTATTTTTTCACAGCAAAAAGGTAAAACATCTGTAATTGAAGTGGAGGGAGGAGCTCAAACAAGCGAGTTTGAAGTTTATGCAGATGAGTATGAAGCAAACAAACATTTTTTCCTATCTCAATATTTTTATAACAATTATGATAGATCTCTTGCAAATCTTCCAATTATTAATTCCGGAATAAATATTACCAGAATTGAAGTTTGGATAACCAATAAAACTGCGAGATATGATCAGTCAAGAAATATTGTCGGTTTTATGGATTTAGCAGAATATAACACTATTTATTCAAGTGCTGTTAATCCATATTATAATCCGGAGAATCCAAATTTATATCCTACCGATTCTTTAAACTCAATTAATGATGTTAAAGATGACCCTCTGGTTAGAGAAATAGATCAGGCGTCAATATACCTTGAAGGTTTGGGTTATAGAAATGGAATTGATTTTGAGAAGATTGAATCGGCAAGAAAATTATCACCTTCGGAATATGTTTTAAATTCTAAGTTAGGTTATATTTCCTTAAGTTCCTCCTTAAATTCTGACGAAGTATTGTCAGTTGCTTATGAATATACCGTTGGTGGAAAAACATATAGGGTAGGGGAGTTTTCAAATAGCGGAATTGATGCACCGGATGTTTTAATTGTTAAATTATTAAAGGGAACTTCATTAACACCTCGTTATCCTACATGGAACTTGATGATGAAAAATGTTTACGCAATTGGAGCATATCGTATTAATCCTGCTGAGTTTTATTTAGAGGTAATGTATCAGAACGATAAAACAGGAAAAGCAATTAATTTTTTACCTGTTGGAAATATTGAGGACAAAATATTATTAAAAGTTTTAAATTTAGATAAACTTAATTCTCAGCTTGATCCTCACCCGGATGGTGTCTTTGATTTTGTAGAAGGAGTAACTATTAATTCTTCTAATGGTAGAATATTTTTTCCTGTACTTGAACCATTTGGAGAATTCTTACGAGAACAAATAAAAAATGGAGACGAATCTCTTGATGATGAGGCAAGTGAGTATGTGTTTGAAGAACTTTATGATTCTACACAAAGTAAAGCAAGGCAAGTTGCAGAAAAAAATAAATTTTATATTCTCGGCACATACCAATCATCATCAGGCTCTGACATATCTTTAAATGCTTTAAATATTCCACAAGGTTCTGTTAATGTTACAGCCGGAGGAATACAATTGGTCGAAAATCAAGACTACACAGTTGATTATACTTTAGGAAGGGTTAAAATAATTAATCAGGGATTACTTGAGTCTGGAACACCTATAAGAATATCGCTTGAAAGTAATTCATTATTTAATATTCAGAGTAAAACACTTCTCGGAACACACTTAGATTATAGAGTTTCAAATGATTTTAACATTGGAGCAACAATATTGAATCTTACGGAAAGACCATTAACACAAAAAGTTAATATTGGAGATGAGCCAATTTCAAATACAATTTGGGGAATTAACGGAACATATAGAACAGAATCAGGTTTTATTACAAAAATGATTGATAAACTTCCATTTATCGAAACAAAAGCAAAATCGACTATTACTATTGAAGGTGAATTTGCTCATTTAATACCCGGACATTCAAAAGCAATTGAAAAATCAGGGGTGTCGTATATAGATGACTTTGAAGGCAGTAAAACCTCTATGGATATTAAGTCTATGGGTGCTTGGGTTTTGTCAAGTACACCGCAGAAACAGTCACTGTTTCCGGAATCTAATGTAAGTGCAATAATCGATTCAAATGATGCAAGAGCTTATGGTGCAAACCGGGCAAAATTGTCCTGGTATATTATTGACCCATTGTTTTTAAGAAATAATTCAATTACACCCGATCATATTAAGAATTCTGATGAACAAAATAATCATTTTGTCAGAGAAATTTTTGAGAAGGAAATTTTCCCATTCAAAGAAAGTCCTCAAAATGTTCCTACGAACTTAGCTGTTTTAAACCTTGCTTTTTACCCTAAAGCAAAAGGTCCATATAATTATGATGTTGAGGAATCTTATGATGGGGGAACACTTCTTACATATGGTATAGATGCAAATGGACAGCTTAAGCAGCCCAAAACTCGTTGGGCAGGAATAATGCGTAGAATTGAAACCAATGATTTTGAAGCGGCAAATATTGAGTTTATTGAATTTTGGATGATGGATCCTTTTGTTTACGATACTGCACATACAGGTGGTCAGTTATATTTTAATCTTGGGGATATATCGGAAGATATTTTAAAAGATTCGCGAAAAATGTTTGAAAACGGATTGCCCACAACCGACCAGATAGAATTGATTGATACAACTTATTGGGGTAGAGTTCCAAAAACACAATCATTGGTAAATGCTTTTGATAACAATGAAGAGTCGCGTCAATATCAGGATGTTGGTTTAGACGGTCTTTCTGATGATGATGAAAATTCGTTTTTTGCAAGTTATATAGAGGCAACCTCATTAATTTTAAATCCTGAAGCACAAAATAAAATATTAAATGACCCCTCAAGTGATAATTATCATTATTTCAGAGGCTCTGATTATGATGATGGTGAAGTTTCAATTCTTGATAGGTACAGTTTATATAATGGTTTAGACGGAAATTCGCCTACCTCAACACAATCGGATGAATCGTATCCCACATCAGCAACATCACAGCCTAATACGGAGGATGTTAACAGGGACAATACTTTAAGCGAAGCAGAAAATTATTATCAGTATAAAGTAAATCTTATTTCTGATCAAATGCTTGTTGGCAAGAATTATATTACAGACGTAATTGAAGGAAGCAATAAAGATGGCGATAAAGTAAAATGGTATCAGTTTAAAATCCCTGTTTATAGTCCGGATGAAGTTTATGGTGAAATTCAGGATTTTAAATCCATTCGTTTTATGAGAATTTTTCTAAAAGGCTTTGAAGACAATGTAGTTTTACGTTTTGCTACTATGGATCTTGTAAGAGGAGAGTGGAGAAAGTATAATTTTTCATTACGTGAAGCAGGTTTATATTTGCCTGGTGATCCGGCAGGTGGTTCTTTTGATATTTCTGCAGTAAATATTGAGGAAAATGGTTACCGCTCACCTATTAATTATATTTTGCCTCCCGGAATTTCCAGAGTAATAGATCCAACTAATCCTCAGTTGCGCCAATTAAATGAACAATCAATATCATTAAAAGTAACCAATCTTGCAGATGGTGATGCACGTGCTGCATATAAAAATGTGGACATGGATTTAAGGCAATATAAAAGATTGCAAATGTTTGTTCATGCAGAAGAAACTGATGAAAGCACATTAAGCGATGATGATCTTACCGTTTTTATTAGACTTGGTTCAGATTATCAAAATAATTATTATGAATATGAAATACCTTTAAAAGTTACACTTCCCGGTTCTTATGAGCAAAATGATAATTTAGAGCATGAAGACAGATATAAAGTCTGGCCGGAAAAAAATGCATTTAATATTCAATTTGAACTTTTACAAAAAGTAAAACAAAATAGAAATAATGAAATAAGAAGAGCAGGAACAGAGCTTACATATAGCGACCCATATTATTTAATGGACGAAGAAAATAAGATAACTATTGTAGGTAATCCTAATTTAAGCAATATTAGAACAATAATGATCGGAATCAGAAACCGGAAAAAAGAAAATAATGAATTAGATGATGATGGAATGTCGAAAAGTGCTGAAGTATGGATGAATGAATTAAGATTAACAGATTTTAATGAAAAAGGTGGATGGGCTGCAAATGCAAGAATTACTACACGATTAGCTGATTTTGGAACTCTAACTGTTGCAGGTAGCACCAGTAAACCCGGTTTTGGAAGTATAGAGAAAAAAGTTAGTGAACGAAGTCAGGAAGAAATATACCAGTATGATATTGCTTCAAATCTGGAATTAGGTAGATTTTTCCCTGAAAAAATGAATATAAAAGTACCAATGTACTTAGGTTATTCAGAGGGATTTATTAATCCTGAATATAATCCTCTTGACCCTGATATTCCTTTAAAAGTAACTTTAAATGATTCTCTTTTATCAAAAGATGAGAAAGATTCAATTCGTAGTATTGCTCAAGAATACACAAGAAGAAGAAGTTTGAATTTTACAAACGTAAAAATTGGAAAAGGAAAGGGAAAACCACATATTTATGACATTTCAAATGTAGCTCTTACATATTCCTATAATGAATTAAATTCGCATAATATTAGCACGGAATATAATGATAGAAAAACATACAGAGGTGCTTTAACATATAACTATAACTCGTCTGCAAAAACTATTACTCCTTTTAAAAGTACTAAAATTAAATTATTGAAGAAACCTGCATTGCGAATAATTAAAGATTTTAATTTCAATTTAATGCCTTCCCAAATTTCTTTTATGACAGATATGAACAGAATGTATAATCAAAAGAAATTGAGAAATATCAGTAATCCTGACATTTTAATTGAACCTACATATAATAAGGATTTTACATGGAATCGTATATATGATTTTAGGTATGATATAACACGTTCGTTAAAATTTGATTTTTCAGCAAATAATCATGCAAGAATAGATGAGCCGGAAGGCCTTGTTACTAAAGATTCTGTGGAAACCTATGAGCTTTGGAAAGATTCTGTAATGTCAAATATTAGAAATTTTGGAAGAAATACGCAATATCATCATCAGTACAATATAAATTATAGTATCCCAATAAATAAAATCCCATTATTTAATTGGATAACAGCATCGGCAAGATATTCAGGGAACTATGACTGGGTAGTTGGACCTACCACGGCAGATACAATAATGCTTGGAAATACAATTAAAAATTCCAATACAGCACAATTGAACGGACAATTAAACATGATAAATCTTTATAATAAAATTGGGTTTTTAAAGAAAGTAAATCAAAAATATAGAAGCAGGGGGAGAAATAGAAAACCTGAAATAAAAACTGAAAAAGTTTTTTATCCCAAAAAAGGAGATCCTCCTAAGGAGATTGATTTAAAAGAAGATATGCCTAAAATAATATATCACAAATTAATGACAGATGATATTACTGTTAAAATTCTTGATAGTAGCGGGGTGGAAATAAAAGGGAAAATAAAGATTTTAACCGATAATAAAATATCATTTACAATTGATGATGATTATAAAAATGCAACAGTTGCAATTGAAGGAACCAGGGAAATTAAAGAGAGTTTATTTAAAAAGATAATGGAACGTACAGCATTGGTTATGATGAGTGTAAAGAATTTCTCTGTCTCTTATAATCAATCTGAAGGAACGTTTTTACCGGGTTATCTCCCTAAAACAAATATCTTAGGTAGGGAAAATTATAACGGCACATTTGCTCCCGATTGGCAGTTTGTTATGGGTATTCAAGATCCAAATTTTGCGCAAAGAGCTTCTGAAATGGGATGGATAACAACAGATGCTTCTTTGAATAATGCTGTTACAATGAGTCATACAAATAATTTAAATTTAAGAAGTTCTATTGAACCAATTAAAGGTTTTAGAATTGATGTAACAGCAAATAGAAGCTATTCACAAAACGTTACTGAATATTGGGTTGCAGATGAGTTTGGTAATTTTCCGGAAGACCCTTATGACAGAAGTCGCATGGTTTCGGGAAATTTTAATATGTCGTATAATACATGGAATACTGCATTTTTTAGGCGTATGAAAAATGGCGATTATTTTTCGCAGACATTTCAGGAGTTTGCAGATAATAGAATAATAATTGCACAGAGATTAGCTCAAAAAAGAGCTGATGCTCAAGGCCAGCAGAGTCCTTATTTTTACAATCCAAATCTTGAGGGTATTGATGGTTTTCCTGATGGATATAGTTCAACATCACAGGAGGTTTTAATACCTGCATTGCTTGCGGCTTATTCGGGAAAAGATGCTAATCATGTTGGATTAAATATATTTCCCACAATACCAATGCCAAATTGGAGAATAACTTATGATGGTTTGGCAAAAATAAAATTTGTGAAGCGTTATTTTAAGAAAGTTTCTTTTGGACACTCTTTTAGGTCTTCTTATGCTGTTAATTCTTATACTACAAATTTATATTATCAGGAAGGTCGTGATGGAATGAACTGGGTTAGAGACAATTTACAGGAGCAACAAGCTCTGGCTTCCGGTAACTTTTTGGCAGAAAGGGAAATAAACACAGTTTCTATAACCGAGCAATTTAGTCCCTTAGCCAGTATTGATATGACATGGAACAATAGTCTTATTACAAAATTTGAGATCAAGAAAACGAGAAACCTTAACTTCAGCTTTTCTAATAATCAATTAATAGAAGTTACGGGCGATGATTATATCATTGGTGGTGGCTATCGTTTTAATAAAGTAAAAATTAACTTTGTTTCACTTAATGGAAATAAAACTAAATTAGAGAGTGATTTGAATTTAAGAGCCGATCTATCATTTAGAAAACAATTAACTTTTATCAGAAAATTAGTAGAAGATTATAGTGATTTAACAACTGGACAATCAATTGTAACATTAAAATTAACGGCCGATTATGTTTTAAGTGATAGATTTAACCTTAGATTATTTTTTGACAGAGTACTTAATAAACCATATACGTCTGTTGCATTTAGAAGAGTTAACACTAATTTTGGAGTAAGTGTTAGATTTACACTTGCGGGTTAGTGTTTTATTGTTTCATTTGCAGAATTGCTTTAAAATATTTTGTCTATAGTAACTGATGTTTATTCTACAACAAACTTTCCTTTAAACACTTTATCACTTCTAATTTCCACAAAGTAAATTCATGGTGTGTTCTGATACGTTAATGTTAACTTTCTCACTTTTTACTTTCTACTTATTTATTTTCCTGTTACATTTATTATTGTGTTAACTCAACTTCTATTTCAACATGTAACATAATAGATGAAATATTACTAGTAATTCTGTAAGCTATGAAATGCTAAATTTTTTATAAAAATATGCATAAAAAAACCCCGAAAATATTTCGGGGTTTTTATTTGGAATATGATTTTAATATCTGTCAATCACAATTCTTGCATTATAAATTTTCTTATTTTGAACAAGTTGTAATTGATATACTCCTTTTGCAAGACTATTTAAATCAATAGTAGTATTAAATTCAATAATGTTCTTTGAATACTTTTGTGTAAATACTTTTTGACCTGTCATATTAATAATTTGAATGTAAAAATCATTATTATTAATTGATGAGTACTCTAATTCAAAGTAACCATTATTTGGATTAGGATAAATTGATAATGCATCAGAAGTTATATTAACTCCATGAATTCCTGTAATAACATCAACTAAAATAGTGATTGTATCATTACCACAAGAATTAGTAGCAATTAATGTAATATTATAACTTCCTCCTGTAGCATAAGTATGCGTAGGGTCTGTATCAGTTGAAGTATTGCTGTCACCAAAGTCCCAGTTATAAGAAGTTGCATACATCGAAGTATTAGTAAAATCAACAATTAAATTATTATCGATATATGTAAATCCTGCAACTGGCAGTGGGTCAACAACAATTGTAATATTCTCAAATGAAGAGCATGCAGCTGTTGTCCCTTCAACAGTATATGTAATAGTTGAAATAGGACTTGCAACAACCGTATCATTAATTGTTGTATTTAAACCTGTTCCTGGTGTCCATAAGTATGAATCAGCTCCGGAAGCTATAATCTGGACTGATTCTCCTTCACAAATTGTGTCAATTACCGCAACAATAGTTATTGTTGGTGAACCATCCTGAATAACTATTACAGAATCAGATACCGAACATAAACCATCATCAACTGTAATCCAATATACACCACCTAATAATCCTGTGGCAGTTTGTGTAATTTGACTTCCTGCATTTGCATCCCAAGTAAAAGTATAAGTACCTGTTCCTCCTAATGGATTTACAGTAGCTGTTCCATCTGCATTACCACATGAAGCATTTATTGTACTAATTGTTGCAGTAAGATCATTCTCTGTAACATTCACAGCCGTACTTGTTCCAAAACAACCGTTAGCATTTTCCACTGTAACAGTAATTGGATTATCAGCAATAGTTACTGTTTCCGTTTGAGCATTACCACCACTTGACCAGTTATAGCTCGAATACCCTATGCCTGCATCTAAAGTTGTGTTATTTCCTGCACAATATGTTAATGTTCCTGTAATTGTTGGTGTTGGAAGAGGGTTTTCTGTAACATTTACAGCCGGACTTGTTCCAAAACAACCATTAGCATCTTCCACTGTAACAGTAATTGGATTATCAGCAGTAGTTACTGCTTCCGTTTGTGTATTACCACCACTTGACCAGTTGTAATCAGAATACCCTGCGCCTGCATCTAAACTTGCAGTATTTCCGGCACAGTATGATAATGTTCCTGTAATTGTTGGTGTTGGAAGAGCATTCTCTGTAACATTTACAGCCGGGCTTGTTCCAAAACAACCGTTAGCATCTTCTACTGTTACAGTAATTGGATTATTTGCAATAGTTACTGTTTCCGATTGAGCATTACCACCACTTGACCAGTTGTAATCAGAATACCCTGTGCCTGCATCTAAAGTTGTGTTACTTCCTGCACAGTATGTTAATGTTCCTGTAATTGTTGGTGTTGGAAGAGCATTCTCTGTAACATTCACAGCCACACTTGTACCAAAACAACCATTAGCATCTGTTACTGTCACTGTAATTGGATTATCAGCTATGGTTACATTATCTGTTTGTGTATTTCCTATACTTGACCAATTATAACCTAAATATCCTGCTCCTGCATCTAAAGTTGCAGTATTTCCAGAACAGTATGTTAATGTTCCTGTAATTGTTGGTGTTGGAAGAGCATTTTCTGTAACATTTACAGCCGGGCTTGTTCCAAAACAACCATTAGCATCTTCTACTGTTACAGTAATTGGATTATTTGCAATAGTTACTGCTTCCGTTTGTGTATTACCACCACTTGACCAGTTGTAATCAGAATATCCTGTGCCTGCATTTAAACTTGCAGTATTTCCAGTACAGTATGATAATGTACCTGTAATTGTTGGCGTTGGAAGAGCATTTTCTGTTACATTCACAGCTGGGCTTGTTCCAAAACAACCGTTAGCATTTTCCACTGTAACAGTAATTGGATTATCAGCAGTAGTTACTGCTTCCGTTTGAGCATTACCACCACTTGACCAGTTGTAATCAGAATATCCTGCGCCTGCGTCTAAAGTTGCAGTATTTCCAGCACAGTATGATAATGTTCCTGTAATTATTGGTGTTGGAAGAGGATTTTCCGTTACATTCACAGCCGCACTTGTTCCAAAACAACCATTAGCATCTTCTACAGTTACAGTAATTGGATTATCAGCATTAGTTACTGCTTCGGCTTGAGCATTTCCACCACTTGACCAGTTGTAAGTTGAATATCCCGTACCCGCATCTAAGCTTGGACTACTTCCGGCACAGTATGATAATGTACCTGTAATAGTTGGTGTTGGAAGTGCATTTTCTGTAACATTTACAGCCGGACTTGTTCCTATAC
>Ga0208648_1000676_pt1 | contig 32230 bp, 27 predicted proteins | sample AntAceMetag02UKL_FD_184772 | JGI IMG/M metagenome (GOLD analysis project Ga0208648, IMG submission 184772) | Saline lake microbial communities from Ace Lake, Antarctica - Antarctic Ace Lake Metagenome 02UKL (SPAdes) (version 2) | ecosystem: Environmental > Aquatic > Non-marine Saline and...
CACAAGCATAAAACTGGTTGATATTAGTCAGCTTATGATTTATTATTTTACTGTCGACCAGGCGGATTTACCCGGACAATAACAGGAGAACAGCCATGGTACTGTTTATTAATGGGTTTTTGGCAGGACTTGATCTTGAACGAAAACCCTCATCAATAAACAGAATAATCAGGGAAAGGAAGGAAAAATGATAAAAGATTTGATAACAAAAAACAGAAGTTATCGGCGATTTCATCAGGATTCTCATGTGGAATCTGATATGCTGTACGATCTTGTCGAACTCGCCAGGCTGAGTGCGTCGGCTGGCAACAAGCAGCCCCTGAAATATATGCTGTCCTGCGATTCCGGCACGAACGCAAAGATTTTTCCAACGCTTGCCTGGGCCGCCTCGTTGAAAGACTGGCCCGGACCATCCGAGGGAGAAAGACCATCAGCTTATGTAATCATACTGGAGGACAAAGGGCTGAGTAACCCCTACGTACAATTTGATGTAGGAATAACGGCCCAGAGCATACTTCTTGGAGCGGTAGAGAAGGGGCTGGGAGGGTGTATGATAGCTTCGGTAAAATGTGAACAGCTTCGAGAAAAGCTTGCAATTACGGACAGCTTCGATATTGCGCTTGTTGTGGCGCTGGGCAGGCCGAAGGAAGAAGTTGTAATAGACGCAGTCGGTTCTTCCGGCGACACAACCTACTGGAGAGACGACAACAGTGTTCATCATGTGCCGAAACGTCTGCTTGAGGATATTATTGTTGATGTACCTGTATAAGATCAAGATCGAGAATATGTGAGAAAGCATGTTGTGAAAGGTGATCAGAAGGTTCTAAAACTCGATACCCGCCCGGTCTTTGATTCCGGAGGCATAGTGATGTTTTATCTCTTTTACTTCGCTTACCATATCGGCTATCTCGACGATTTCAGCAGGGGCATACCTTCCGGTAAGCAGCAGGGTCAGCCCTGCGGGTTTATTCCGGATCAGTTCCAATACGGAGGTCAGTGAAACCAGCTTGAAGTCAAGGGCCACGTTAATCTCATCGAGTATCACCAGGTCATACTTGTCAGACTCAATTATTTCCTGAGCGCGCTCCAGCCCTTCCTGCGCCAGTTCGATATCTACGGGCGCGGGATTGTCCCTCATTACAAAACTGTCGAGACCGAATTGCTCAACGGTCAAATTGGGAAGATATTTTTCCGCGGCAATCACCTCGCCATATTTTCTCCCCTTCATAAACTGGATGATATAAATTCTGCAACCATGACCGATTGCCCGGAGGGCCTGCCCAAGCGCTGATGTGGTCTTACCCTTTCCATTACCGGTCAGGACCATTACGAGTCCCCTCTCATGCCTGCTGGTTGCTTTCTTGGTGGGTGTATGCATATCCTTGTGCTGCTCCCTCTAATCGCATTCCACGTGCCCCGACCAGCCTGGATCAGGGAGGAAACTATTAGTACTAACCTGATTTCTTAAAACAATTCCCGTGAGCCGCCGGGTCTCGTAAATATTTCTCAGCGATTTGCTCTGCGCAGGTATAGGGATCGATTTCCCTCTTCTGCAATTGATCAATAATGCGGTCGAATTCGCCATGGGATATAAGATCCTCCAGAATAGGGGCAAGGATTGAGAAGTGAAGCGATTCGGTAAATTCGGCTGTGACCTTACGACGAACACGGTCACCGAGAAGATTGTTATTTACGAGATTTGAGTAATGGGCACCAATACTGTCAGACAATTCCTCAATGCTGTTTTCAAAGGAGGCATTATCATAGATGTTCCCGACCCTGATTATCGGGGGACGCCATCCTCCGGGAAATGATTTCACCATATCGAGCATAGACATCAATTCCTGGTATAGTTTTCCGGTTCCCTCACGTTCAGCCTTATTGATAACGAAGATATCAGCCACTTCGAGTATTCCCGCCTTTATCGCCTGGATTTCATCTCCCATGCCTGGGACAAGGACAACGATGACGGTGTGCGCATGATTCATGATCTCCACTTCCTGCTGCCCAGTTCCGACCGTTTCAACGAATATTACATCTTTTCCCATCGCGTCCATCACGTGAACGGCATCACCCGCCGCCTTTGAAAGCCCGCCAAGAGCACCTCTTGTTGCAAGGCTTCTGACAAAGACATCCGGATCCTCAGAGTGGCGTTGCAGTCGTATCCTGTCTCCGAGGATCGCTCCACCGGTAAAGGGACTTGTAGGATCGACAAGAAGCGCTCCGATTTTCATATCTCTATTTCTAAAAAAAGAAATCAATGAGTTGATCAACGTACTTTTGCCGGCGCCGGGAGCCCCGGTCAAACCGATTACACGAGCGTTCCCGGTAAAGGGGAAAAGGTTTTTGATTGTAGATTTTGCTCCGGGAATGTTATTCTCGATATTTCGTATCAGGCGAGTGGCAGTACGTACATCACCCATTCGTATTTTTTCAGTTATTTGCATAGAGGTCTCAGGTAATGTTAAACCAGTTGCACATTAGTATTGATCCATTCGACGATAGAGTCAAGAGATGCACCCGGTGTAAATATCTCTCTGATACCTGCGTCGTAGAGCATTTGAAAATCCTGATCCGGGATGACGCCTCCTCCAATAACTAATATATCGTCGGCCCCCTGCTCTCTAAGTAATTCAACTACACGGGGGAACAGGTATCGATGGGCGCCAGACAGGCAGCTTAGACCGACAACATCAACATCCTCCTGTATGGCTGAAGCTGAAATCTGTTCAGGGGTCTGGTGGCAACCGGTATAAATCACCTCAAAACCGGCGTCGCGAAAACACCTGGCAAGGATGCGGGCGCCCCGGTCATGCCCGTCGAGACCCGGTTTGGCAACCATGATGCGAAGCTTTCTATCTGACATAATTATTGATTCCTTTCTGCTCTGACCGGGGACACGATTCCGAATCGATGAAACAAAATCGAGAAAAGCACCCGAACGGAGAACTGACATCATTTCATACGGGGAGGAAGGCTAATACATTGCCGGATCCCGGTAGTCACCGTATACCTCACGATAAACATCACAAATTTCCTGAAGGCTGGCAAGGTTCTTAACGGCATCAATGCAGCAGGGCATAACATTTTCACCCTTTTTGCAGGCGTTTCTTATATCATCAAGGCTCCTCTTGACGGCCTTGCTGTCACGCTTTCTCCTGACCGCGTTCAGACGATCCATCTGTTCCTTCTCGATACGATCATCTATATCAAGGACAGGTATCTCATCCGCTTCTTCTGTCGCATACTTATTGACTCCCACCATCACCTTTTCTCCCGAATCCAGCTGCTTCTGATATTTATAAGCTGCATCGGCGATCTCCATCTGAGGAAATCCCTTTTCAATAGCTGCGACCATGCCCCCCATTGCATCGATTTTTTCTATATATTCCCAGGCTTTTTCCTCCATTTCGTTGGTCAGAGACTCAACAAAATACGAGCCGGCAAGAGGATCAATCGTGCTCGCCGTGCCGGTCTCTTCGGCTATTATCTGCTGAGTTCTCAGGGCGATCTCTACGGCATGTTCGGTGGGCAGACACCAGACCTCGTCAAGCGAATTAGTGTGCAGCGACTGGGTTCCGCCCAGTACAGCAGCAAGGGCCTCGACGGCTGTACGAACAACATTGTTATAAGGTTGCTGCGCGGTAAGAGAACATCCCGCTGTCTGGGTATGGAACCGCATCCACCAGGACCGCTCGTTCTTTGCCTTAAAACGATCCCGCATCACCTTTGCCCATATCCTGCGGGCAGCGCGCATCTTGCAGATCTCTTCAAAGAAATCTATGTGGGAGTTGAAGAAAAAGGAGAGCCTCGGCGCGAAAGAGTCCACGTTAAGTCCTTTACTCGTAATCACGTCATCCACATATTCGATGCCATCCCTCAACGTGAAGGCAAGTTCCTGAACGGCAGTGGAGCCTGCCTCTCTGATATGATATCCGCTGATACTGATGGTATTCCATCGGGGAACAAACTTTGTGCCGAACTCTACCGTATCGCTTACGATCTTAACCGACGGCTTCGGGGGACACATAAAGGTCTTCTGAGCGATAAATTCCTTCAACATGTCGTTCTGAATCGTGCCGCCTATTTTAGTAAGAGGGACCCCCTGAATGTCAGCCGCGGCACAGTACATCGCCCATAGAACCGAGGCGGGCGGGTTAATGGTCATGGATGTGGTGATCTTGTCCATGGGGATTCCATCAACAAGTTGCAGGAAATCCTCCAGGGTATCAATAGCAACGCCGCATTTGCCGCATTCTCCACGGGCCTGCGGATCACCGGTGTCGTATCCCATGAGCGTTGGAAAATCAAAGGCCGTGCTGAGTCCAGTCTGGCCCTGTTTCAGAAGCATGTGCCAGCGCTTATTGGTGTCTTTGGCGCTTCCCATTCCGGCAAACATCCTGAAAGTCCAATACCGTCCTCGGTATCCCGTCACCTGATTACCTCGAAGAAAGGGAAACTGTCCCGGATATCCGATATCTCTTTCAAAATCCATATCTTTGAGATCATCAGGACCATAAATTCGATTGATATTCAAATCAGATACCGTGGACCAGCGTTCTTTCTGATCAGCCTGTCTGGCCACGGCTTTTTTGACTTCATCTTCCCATTTCCTTTTTAGCTCAGGGGATTGTTCGAGCACTTTTTTACTGAAATACACGCTTTTTTCTCCCTTCTATCAGGATGCAGAAATAATGTAGTACATCTGGTGGTGATTCCGGCTCGTTACCTCTAAGTAACCTGAATCTGTAAATGTGTGGTAGCGTTGCACCTCAGCGGGCAACCAATCTGTGGCGCACAGAGGCCCCACGCTACTCAATAAGTTACTTTTAATTATAATGCCGACATGTCGGCATAGCGAAGCTTTCAAGAAGAAAACCCCGGCATTGTCCTTCATCTGCCGGGCATTATTTTCGTAACGTTTCCCTGGCGATGACAATACGTTGAACCTCCGAAGTTCCCTCGTAAATAGTTGTGACTCGTGCGTCACGGTAGAGTCGCTCAATTTTATATTCAGACATGTAGCCGTTGCCGCCGTGAATCTGGAGGGATTTGTACGCGGCCCTGTTTGCCAGTTCCGACGCGAAGAGCTTTGCCATGGAGGCCTCTCTTGTGAAGGAATCTCCGAGGTCTTTCCTGTTGGCTGCCGACAGGACGAGCCAGTATGCCGCTTCAATCTGCGTAGCCATATCGGCAATCATCCACTGAATAGCCTGAAGTGAGCTGATAGCTTTGCCGAATTGGATGCGTTCCTTAGAATAAGTGACAGCCTCGTCGAGGCATGCACGAGCGATGCCGAGAGACTGTGATGCGATGCCGATTCGACCGCTGTCCAGGGCTATCATGCCAACCTTGAAGCCCTGACCTTTCTTCCCCAGTAAATTTTCTTTTGGAACCCTGCAATCATCAAAAACAAGTTCAACTGTGTCTGATGCGTGAAGGCCCATCTTCTTCTCTTTTTTCCCGATGGAAAAGCCTGGCAACCCTTTTTCGATAATAAAGGCTGACAGCCCACGATTACCCTTTTGAGGGTCGGTACAGACGATCAGGTTAATAATATCGGCATAGCTGCCGTTAGTGATGAAGAGCTTTCTCCCGTTGATCAGATAGTGATCATCTTTTTCCACGGCGCGGGTTTTCATGCTGGTTGGATCGGAACCGGCCTCGGATTCCGTAATAGCGAAGGCCCCGAGTTTTTCACCGGCGGCAAGCGGTAGCAGGTATTTGTTCTGCTGCTCCTTGCTGCCGAAGCGAAGGAGCGGTTCAGTGGACAGGTTTGCGACGGACATGGTGACGGCTGTGGAAGCGCAGGCATAAGCGATCTCCTGGAGTGCGAGCGAATAGCTTACAGCGCCCGCGCCCGACCCTCCGTATTCGGGAGGAACCATCATGCCCATAAGGCCGAGTTCACCCATTTTTCTGATTACATCCTCGGGGAAGATTTCATTCTTATCACGCTCGAAGGCGTAGGGCTCAAGCTCTTTTTTCGCAAAGTCCCTGGCCATCAATCTGACCATCTCCTGTTCGTTTGTCAGCTGAAACAAGGTGCAGTCCTCCTATGGGACATAAACTGTGACCAGAAGCTCCGAGGTCTCATTTGCGGGGTTGCTCAATTTATGATGGAGGGCGGAATTGAAATGAATGTACCCGCCCGTTTCCAGCTCTGTCAAGTTGTCCCCGATCTGGATAGTAATGCAGCCCTTTAAAACATAGATAAATTCTTCACCTTCGTGGTGGTACTCAACACCAGTATGCTGCATTTCAGGTTCAATCGTAACAAGATAAGCTCTGAGATGTTTGTCTGAACCCGGACGGGACAGGGGTGTATAGGCATAAGAATCAACCCGCTTTTTGTGACTCTTTAGTCGTTGCCGGGAAGCCATTTTTTCGGTAGGGCCCTCAAGCTGGTCGACGTCGATTTTAAAGATACGACTGAGCTGAATAACGAGTGATACGGGTGGAGCAGTGTCGTCATCTTCTATTTTTTTCAATATATCGAGAGGATAACCCGTTTCGTGCGCCAGCTCTTCCAGACTCATATCCTGCTCTTCACGCAGGGACCGTATCCTTTGACCAAAAGATTTCCACTTTTTTTCGATTTTTGGCATGAAGTTACTCCATTTCGATAATCATGGTGACCGCCTCGCCGCCGCCAAGACAGAGCGAAGCCTCACCGAGATTAAGGTTTTGCCGTTTCATCTCATGTATGAGAGTAGTCAGAACCCGGGCGCCCGACGCGCCAATCGGATGACCGAGTGCGACTGAACCGCCGTTTACATTTACCTTTGCGCGATCTATGTCGAGTTCTCTCATGACGCCGACAGTTGAACCTGCGAAGGCCTCGTTGATTTCGTGCAAATCAATATCGGAAATTTGAAGGCCGGCCTTCTTGAGAGTCTTCGGGATAGAATGAATGGGCGCCATGAGGACATGCTCAAGCTTGATTCCGGCTGCACCGTACGCGGAAATCTTAGCGAGAACAGGAAGACCCCGATCCAGTGCCATTTGGCGGGAAGTGACCACAACGGCCGATGCCCCGTCGCTGATGACGGAAGAATTCCCGGCGGTTGCATAGCCCTCCTTCTGGAAGGCAGGCTTCATTTTCGAGAGGCGTTCCATGCTGGTGGGCTTGGGGCATTCATCGGTATCGATGGTAATGGTTCCTTTTCGTCTGTCCTGATATGTGACAGGAACGATTTCTTCAAGGAACACGCCCTTTTCGATCGCTCCAACGGCACGCCTGTAGGAATCGCATGCAAACGTGTCCTGATCTTCTCTGCTGATATTCCACTTTTCTGAAACAATGTCGTTGCTGATGCCCATATGAAAATCATTAACCACATCCCAGAGCCCGTCGTGAACCATATGGTCAATAAGGTTGCCCGTCCCCATACGAATCCCGAGCCGCGAATCGGGAAGATAATGCGGAGCCGCGCTCATATTTTCCATGCCGCCGGCCACCACAATATCAGCAAAACCTGTCTTGACATACTGTGCCGCGAGCATCACCGCCATAAGTCCGGAGCCGCAGACTTTATTGACGGTGATAGCGCATTTTTCGAAGGGAATGGCTGCTTTGATGGAGGCCTGCCTCGCCGGGTTTTGCCCGTATCCGCAAGGGAGAACCATGCCCATGATGACCTCGTCAACATCTTCCGGCTGAAGGCGCGATCTTTTTATCGATTCCTTAATGACGATTGCGCCCAGTTCAGTAGCAGGAATTTTACTCAATCCGCCCTGAAAAGATCCGAGTGGTGTTCTGCACGCGCTTACAATTACTGCATCGCTGTCGCTTTGCATACAAAGTTCCTCCGCAAATGAAAATAACGCAAATGAAAATACTGCTGATACGACGGTACGTCCTGATGAATCTAAATCCCTGTATTATATCATTCAAGAACGACGAACACCCTAATGCCTTTATCGGAAAGTGTCAACTTTTTTGTTTGTAAAATTGAAGAAATCAACAGAGGTATGAAGAGAGGGAATTAAAATACAAGGAAAAAATAGAAAGCGGAAACACTAAGTCAGCAAGAAGAAATAACTCATACACCTTGCTTGTCATTTTGCTTGTTTTCTGTGTTGTGTCAAAGCTTACATAACCCGTTATGCGTGCTTCAACACGCCTTGAAAACAAACAAAATTACGGCGCAATCTGTATAACTTATTTATTCTTGATTCCTAAGAAAAGTCACGACAAGGCGGGAAGCGGTGGAAATAGACTGGCCATACCTGACATTGCACATCATAAAGCATCACCGGCTAAAAGTTAACAAATTGCTTCCTGGCCTTCGTCACTTTTGCAAGATATCTTCTTGCCTGATGGTGGGGCAGACTCGTTCGAAGAGTTTTGTATACCTGAAGAGGATCGAGTTCGTTAATGCGTTGCGCAGCACGGTTCCTGTCCGGGTCAAAGGTGCGCAGGACATTACCAGCCCCGGTGTTATAGGCGGCAATCACGCAATACTCCCTTGAAACGGGGTCATCTATATCGCTAAGATATTTATAATACAGGAGATTAAGGTAAGCAGTTCCATACTGGATGTTGTTGGCGGGACAAAAGAGAAATTCCCTGGAAGGGAGTCCGTCAGCATTATTCAAAAACCGGTGAACGTCCTGGCCGGCAGTCACGGGAACGATCTGCATGAGCCCAAAGGCTGGAGCATTGCTCACAGCGTAGGGATTGAAATCACTTTCGGTCTTGATAATAGCATAAACAAGGTTTCCGCTGATGGAAAAGCGCTGAGCAAAGCGTTCAACGAGAATCCTGTACTTGGAAGCACGGATCTCAAAATGATCTTTTACCATCGGGAAAACTACAAGAGGAACATCTTTGACTGTGTCGCCGGACTTGATCAGCCTGGTCTGAAGTTTGTTTTTGATCAGATAATCGGCAAAATATCCGGCACGCCAGTGCCATCTGATATTTTTCCCCTCCTGGTCATGCACTTCACCATAGAGAAAAGGGAGCTTGCCCAGTTTGACGGTACTGGCAGAATAAATATCAACGGCCCTTGGGTCATCGGGGGTAAGCAGGGTTGTTACGATGGCATTTTTCAAGCTGTTTAATGGATCCTTCTGGTCAAGCGTTTCAACAGTAATTATTCCTTTATCAAAATCGACTGAAGCACGGGAAAGGTAGTTCTGTGTGTATTTGACATACTCTCCGAGCCCGGGGACTTTTATTTCATCTGTTCCCCAGACACCGCCAACAGCTTTTCTGAATGATTCCGTTAGTTTTGCAAACCGGTCCTGGAAAAGCTTTATATCCCTGTTCAGAGCTTTCGGGTTAGCGGCATACGTGGCCGCCTTTTCCGCGGCCATGCGGTGGGCGGAAGCAACATCACCGGTTGCTGCTATTCTGGCGACGCGGGCGATATCCCACGCCGAACATCCGGTAATAATTGCAATAAAAAGAAAAGCGAGTGAAAGGGTTTTCATAATGACATATAAGGATTACTGATGCGGAAAAGAAAAAATCTCGATGACCATTCACAACAGAGTTGAGGCCGAAGCTCAAACAGGGAGGATCTCACCGAACGCTCGTTCGAAGTTCCCTATGACAAAATAAATTCGAGCCTGACTCTGTATTTTCGAAAACATGCACCCAACTCATATCGGGGAAAATATTAGCAGATGATATGTATTAGAATACAACTGAATGCAAGTGGAAAATGAAAGGGATGCGAATCAGGAATCAGCTCCATTGAGGTTAAATCAGGAAGCAAATCAGCCCCCAAGACTGATAAAAGCGCTATTACAGAAAGGGGTAACTGTAGTGCAGATCCAATTGATACAAGGGAAAAGCGAAGAGAAACTGAAATATGAAATTTATAATGCTCAAGATCATTTTACGGGCCAAAGATAACCGTTGAAACAGTGCCGCCGTCTCCTTCGATTTCAATGGTTCCATGGAGTTGATCGACCAGAATCCTGATTAACGTCATTCCGAGGGTCTTCGCGCTGCTGATATCAATATCATCAGGGAATCCTACACCGTTGTCACGGACAATCAGCGTTAATCTGTTGTCCTCATCAGGATGAAAATCAATAGTAATTTCATGAGAATCGCCTACAGGAAATGCATGCTTAAGTGAGTTGGAGATCAGTTCATTAACAATCAGACCGCAGGGAATGGCCCTGGTAATATCCAGAAATACATCAGAACAGTTAACGGTTAATCTGACGGTTTCGGGATCAACAACATAAGTACGGAAGAGATGACTGGTTACGTCTCGTATGTAATCGCCAAAGTCAATCCTGGCCATGTCTTCAGACTGGTAGAGATTCTCATGGACGGAAGCCAGGGAGAGAATACGGCCCCGGCTTTCATTGAACATTTCAAGGGCTTTCTTGTCTTTAATATATTGAGACTGGAGACTTAGGAGACTGGAGATTACCTGCAGGTTATTCCTCACCCTGTGATGTATCTCGTGGCGAAGAACCTTTTTTTCATTTAACGATTCCTTGAGTTGTTTCCCTGCCAGTTTGCGTTCGTAAATCTCCTGATTAATCCGAATGTTATGCTCCTGAATCTCTTTTAAATATGATTTAACGTTAGAATGAAGCATCTCATTTTTCAGGGCAAAGCTCATTTCGCCAAGCAGGATAAATAAAATACGTTCATCGTCGTTATTAAAAAGCTCTCCCTCCCCTTTGTTCTGAAAAACAAAAACAGCCGCAACATTACCTCCGATAAAAAGGGGAATTACAAGGGATGACTGCACATTTCCAGTGTTCTCTAAATCAGGGGCAGTCGAACCGGTGTTAATATCAGGGAAAAAAATTGTTGTCCCTTCGGAAATAACTTTTTCTACGAGGGACGTGGTGATCTCTGAGGAGGAGTCGTTTTCAGCACTGTTCAGTCCTTTTGATCCTACGAAATGAAAATGGCCGGATGCAGAATCAACCGCGAACACCGATCCGGATTGCGCCCTTACGACGGTAGAAGCCTTGTCTAAGGTTGCTCGAAGTAAGTTGTCAATATCCGTCGTATTATTTGCAATCTCGGTAAGTTCCCTGATTGTGTCCAATTCGGAGGTTCTTCGGCTTAACTCTTCCGTTGTCCTTTCAAACTTTAGCATGAGAGTATTAAACGAAGATGATATCTGGTGCAGTTCAGATACATCATGTTTGAGTTCGGCTGAAACAATAGCACCGCCCTCGGCGCCTTTCTTCACGGTTTGAGCAATAGAGATTAAGCTCTCAACGAGATACCTTAAAACCATCAGGCCGGCCAGAATCAGGACAAGGAGCAGAACCAGCACAAAAAGATATAAACCGTTTAACTGAATATCGTTTTGATATACGATGTAAGACAGGATCATAAAGGGCAGCACAAAAAACAATGATCCCAGGATGAATAAGGTTTTCCTCAAACCATTTCGCTTGGAATCTTTTCTGGGACTAAATATATTCATTTCGCCTCCGGATGAAGCAACATATGATTCATAAACCGGGAGATTAATCAAATTAATGCTTCAAAAGTCAGAATCGATTAGACCCATTAGAGAGGAAGGGTTAAGCTGTACTCATATACTCATAAATCACAGGACCCATCTATACCAGCGAGCAAACATACACGATAATATCTTAACATTGATAATAAAAATGAAGGGTTGAATTGAATCCCGGGGATATTGAGCGAAAAAAAATAAAGATGGAGAAAAAGAATTTCGGGAACCTGGCAATCACTGTTCAAGTGACCCATAGCTTTGCGTCCCATCCTCACAGATGGTTTGCCTTTATCGATTCTCAAAGAACTCAAGGAAATATTTCATATCCGATCACAATCTAAATCCAATGGGGCATAATGTCAAGAGGTTTTAAATGGTAGTAAAATATTACTGTGCGGTAATATTACATATTGCATCCAATGTCAGCGATGAGCGCAGGGCCGTGCAATAGAGCAACATTACATAAAATTAACAGGGTCGACATCGATCCTGATTCGCAGACCCGTTTCGCCGGCGTTTGCCAGTATGCTGGCGGCCAGGGTGTGTAGGGCCGTAATGCTGCTTCCCTTAAGGAGCAGGTGCCATCTGTGGCGGCCTTTGATTCTGGACAGAGGGGCCTCCGCGGGTCCGAGCACAGAGATACTGGCTCCAGACTGGCGCGCAAGATCTCTGGCGACGGAATTGATCCTTTTGGCAAATCCTGTAATCAGAGGTTCGTTTGTGGCTGATATTACAAGGTTTAACATGCGGCTGAAGGGTGGATAGCCAAGCTCTCTCCGCGTAAGTATTTCATTATTATAGAAACCGATGTAGTCGTGGTCACGGGCCTGTTTTATGGCGTAATTATCCGGGTTAAAGGTCTGAATGATCACCCTTCCGGGGGAATCTCCTCGTCCTCCCCTGCCGGAGACCTGGGTCAGTAGCTGAAAGGTTTTCTCCGCTGCCCTGAAATCGGGAATGTTCAGGGAGTTATCGGCTGATATGACACCGACCAGGGTGACATGGGGGAAATCATGGCCCTTTGCGATCATTTGAGTTCCGACAAGGATATCTATGTGGCCTCTGTCGAGAGATTTGAGGATGGCTTCGTACGAACCTCGTTTTGAGGTGGAATCACTGTCCATCCTTTTAACCCTCGCGCCGGGGAAAAGTGCAGCTATCTCTTCCTCAACCTTCTCGGTTCCCATCCCGTAGCTGTTGATACGGGAACCACCGCACGAAGGACATATCGGAGGGGCCTTAACGCTAAAGTTGCAGTAGTGACATCGGAGGGAATTGTCCTTTCTGTGGTGCGTCATGGAGACGGAACAATTAAGACATTTGAATATGTATCCGCAGTCGATGCAATATAAAAAGGTATGGAACCCCCGCCTGTTAAGAAAAAGAAGAGTCTGATTTCCGGCATTAAGCGTATCGCGAATTGCCTCAGTAAGAGACAGTGAGAAGGCGGGCGCAATTTTTCCTGATCCGCATTCCTGCTTCATGTCAACAATATCTACTCGAGGAAGCTCCCTTCCTTCAACCCTTTGCTTCAGCTCGATGAGATTGAAGTCCCTGCTTTGAGTATTGAAATATGATTGGATACCGGGTGTCGCGGAACCCAGCACGACCGTGGCCGAGTTCAGTTTAGTCCTTACTATTGCAAGATCCCGCGCGTTATACGCGAGGTGGTCGTCCTGTTTGTATGAGGAATCATGCTCCTCATCAACGATGATTAGTCGCAGGTCCCTGATGGGGGCAAATATGGCCGATCTTGCGCCTGTGACTATCCTGGCTTCGCCCCTCTGAATTCTGCGCCACTCGTCATATTTCGCGCGTTGTCCAATGCCACTGTGCAGGATAGCGACTATGTCTTCGTCAAATCGGGAAAGTATCCTGCTCATGAGCTGAGGAGTCAGGGTTATCTCCGGCACGAGGTATATGGCACTTCCGCCCAGTTTGATGGCTTCTTCAATTGCCCTCAGGTACACCTCGGTCTTTCCGCTTCCGGTAACTCCGTGGAGCAGGCAGGGGAAATAGCTATGGGATTTGATCCCGGAGACAATTTCCGAGAGCGCAGCCTCCTGTTCGCCATTCAGGATTATGTCCGAGCTTTGAACCCCGATAAGAGGTGTTCTTGCGGGGCTTCTGTACACTTCCCTTGCAGATATGCGAACCAGACCTTTTTCTACCATCCGTTTTATCGTGGGCTGAACATTTTTGAATTCCGCGCGGAGTAACGACAGATCGACCTCGCCGTGCATTTCCAAAAAATCGCGGATATGTCCCTGTTTTCTGGATATCTTAATTTCGGAGGGGAAGGGAGATAACAGGCGGATTTGCTTCACGGATTTCATTTTTACATCAGGGTTGCTGATCCTGTCCTCGAGATTGACTATTTTAAGAGATTGAAGAGTCCTGAGATCATCAAGGACAGCAGTTTTTCCAATGAGCTTTTTCAGGTTAACAGCGGAAAGGCCGTGCGGATGAGCGGCCAATATCGCGATCATCCTGTTTTGAGTGCCGGACAGGTCGATTCCGTCCATTGCCGGATTATCGGTTAGAGAGGCCCAAACATTGCTGGCTACGTCAATCCCGCCGGGAAGGGACGATTTTAGAGTCTTTCCAAGAGGATGCATGTAATAATCCGATGTCCACTTGTAAAACTCGAGATCTTCTTCGCTGAAAAGGGGTTCAGTGTCGAGGAGTTCAATAAGCATTTTGACAGATTTGATCTGGGTGGAGTGGGTTGACCCGACGATATAACCAGTCACCTTCCTCCTGCCCAATGGCACGAGGACTCGCAGGCCAACTGCTATCTGGTCCTCCATTCCATCCGGCACACCATAGGTGAATGGGACAGGTGAGGGGATGCTTATGGCTACGTTAATATACACCGGTTATTCCTGATTCTGTGAATTAATGGTCTTGTTACACAGCCTGAGAGTTATACTCAAAAAACAAACTGCGAAATATCAAGTATATGTCTGTGGAATTTTGTTTCGAATGACCTGGTCTTGAACGAAAATTCTCATAAAACAACAGAATTATTCCTTGATGTTGAGAAAGTTTAGGACAGGGGAAATTCCGCCTTCATCCTCCGGAATTAGGAAGAGGGACTCGGACAGCTTCTCATTCAGGGTGATGTCTTTGAGGATGCTGACAACCCACAGGACATCATCTCTGTAATACTCTATCCTCTGGGGCAGCCAGAATCGTTCCTGCACGTGGAGATAATTAAGGTATTCTGCTCTGAGGACGACCCGTTCTCCCTCAGACATTGTTACCCCGACAAATCGAAGTGGCAGGTTTCTCTCGCGATCTATCCACAGTTGACTTCCGGGCGCTGGCTCAATGCCCGCGCCAGCAACGAAGGCGGTATCACCGTTTATCCTGTCGATGTTGATGGATCCGGTTTCAACGCCGAGAGAACTGAGAACATTAATGAGTTTGCCGACCGAATCCTGAAAGAAGATGGAGGGGAAAACGGTGTCTAATCTTCTCTCATGGGCGTTTGCAGTATCAACGCCAAGATTGAGGGTCTTTTCACCATCTTGAATCAGGATATTATCGCCATGCGAAAATGACCTTGCGGCCCTGAACATACCGCCTTTTTTAATGAAGACCTGTTCGCTGATCTGTGAAATATCGTACAGATCATCATATATCACGGTATCCATGTCAATTTTGATGGTATCGAGATTGCTGTATGCTTTCAGGAAGGGTTGCAGAATTTGCTCGGCAGAGGGGATATACGCAAATCCACCATGGACAAAAAACAGGGATACAATGAGGGTAATGACTATATGGAATGCCGGTCTTTTCATTTGGATATCGATCTTGCCTGGACGGCTACTTTCAGTGGAGAATGCGGGAAAAATAATAAAAAGCAGTCAGCTTCGGGGGATAAAGGATAAAAAACCCTTCGGACGGTTACGGCCTGAGAGGTGTGATCTATTCACCCCGTTGTTTCTCCTGCTTTTCCTGTTGGGTTTTGCAGGCTATACAGAGGGTAGTGACCGGACGTGCCATCAATCGTTTTTCAGATATCTTCTTCTCACATACCTCGCATATTCCAAAACTACCATCATCAATGCGTTGAAGTGCTTCACTCATCTTCTTTACAAGTTTTCGTTCCCTGTCTCTGATCCTGAGCTCAAAATTCCTGTCGGATTCCTGAGAGGCCCTGTCCGTAACATCGGGAAAACTCTCGGTGCCGTCTGTCATCTCTGATACAGTCTTGCCCGCTTCACCCATCAGACTTTCAATCTTCAGGGTGAACATTGACCTGAAATAGTCAAGTTGTTCCGGTTTCATTTGTACCTCACTCAAATCAGCAATTTGGACGTAACTATATATACAGTGAAAATCCTTTTGTAAAGAAAAAATTAATGTACGGTATAAAGTCATTACTCCGGTAAAAACGGAGCCAATGTCGCTGACAACCAATTGAAATGGCCGAATTCTGACTTTTGGCGTAAAGATGAAAAACAGCGCGCCGGGCCACGTGATGAATGCAACAGAATTACTCAACCGCCTTTATAGTTGGTTAATATTCTTTCTATAACATTTGTTGTCGAGGCCGAGAGATCTGTTGAAGTTTCGTTAAATTGCGGGATAATGACAACATTGCCGCCCCGCGATTCGACAAATTTGCCCCCGATCACAGCGTGCTCGTCCCAGTCCCCTCCCTTGACCAGGATGTCGGGTTCGATATGTTTAATCAGTTCGAGGGGGGTGTCTTCATCAAATATGGTCACATAGTCCACCATAACGAGTGAGGCCATTATGTATGCTCTTTCATCCTGGGGGACTATTGGTCTCAACGGTCCCTTGATGGAGTTTACTGATGAATCGCTGTTGAGTGCAAGTACCAGGATATCGCCAAGACCCCTGGCCTTCTCGAGATATTTCACATGGCCGATATGCAGTATGTCAAAACAGCCGTTGGTAAAGACGACCTTCTTCCCCTCGTTCCTGAGCGTCTGAACCCGCTCCATTAATTCTTCCCGTGATAATATTTTGTGCATAGATACTCCTCGCTGTGTCATGCTCGTGCCAGAGTTAGCACGGCTACCTCGGATGCACCGTTTTTCATCAGTGTTTCAGCACATTCCTTTGCTGTGCTCCCCGTAGTATAGACATCGTCAATCAGCAATATTCGGCGGTCTTCAGTCAGGCTCCGGTCAGTTACTTCGAAGGCGCCCCTCACATTTGAAACCCGGTGCGGCTTCGAAAGGTTGACCTGCGCCTCTGTGTGAATTGTTCTCCTGAGAGCGAGAAAATCAACAGGAATGCAAAACCTATCAGATATCTGCTTCGCAAGGATAAGAGACTGGTTAAATCCCCGTTCCCTCAATCTCGCTGGATGGAGTGGAACAGGCAGGATCAGCGAGTATTCTCCAATTGCAAGGGAATCGTAATTTGTCCGGGCCATCATCCGCCCCAGCGCCTCTCCAGCTGAAACGTTTCCATGATATTTGAACAGGTGGATGACTTCAAGCAGGGCGCCTGCATATTTACCGAGTGCGCGGGCCATGGAAAAGGGAGGTTTCGACAGAATACAGTCATGGCAGAGATGATCCGACCCGTCAGTCAATATAAAAGGCATCCCGCAGGTGGTACACAGGGGGGATGTGATGAAGTTTATAGTGGCGAAACATTCGGGACACAGGGGAGACCCTCTGTCTGCGATCAGGACCTTACCGCATGCCGAGCAATTTGGTGGAAACAGGAGATCGGCAAGCCCGGAGGCCATTTCTCTGACTTCACATATCATCATTGAGCGTGGTCAGTTTCTGTACAGATTGGTCGATGGACATTCTTGGCGCATCTGACCACAACGACTCAATATCATAAAATTCCCTGATCGGTTCATAGAAGATGTGTATTATCACATCACCATAATCCATCAGAATCCAGCTTCCTGAACGACCTCCTTCGATACCAAGGGGGAATATGCCGGCAATTTTCAGCTTCTGCCCGATATGGGAGGCAAGGCCCTCTATCTGGCGGTCCGAATTTCCGCTGCATATTACGAAATAGTCGGCAAAGGATGATATATCCTTTAAACTTAGAATGACGAGGTCGCCAGGTTTTCGGTCCAGAGCCGCGTTTACACACTCAAGAACAAGCCCCTTTGAATCTAACAGAATTTCTTTAATGAGAATACCTCCCTCAACCGCCAGTTCTATCAAACGGATTATCCAGTATGATGGTTTCATCTCTTCCCGGCCCAACGGAAATGAGGGTCATTTTTACGCCGGCAAGCTCTTCGAGCCTTTGGATAAATCTTCTCGCGTTAACCGGCAGCTCGTCTATGGATTTTGCCTTGCTTATATCATCAGACCAACCATCAATTTCCTCATAAACAGGGCGGCACTGTTCGAGCAATTTGATGTCGGAGGGGACATGTTCAGTGAATTCATATTCTTCCGATTTATAGGCGACGCAAACCTGAATTTTGTCGATTCCAGTGAGAACGTCGAGCTTGGTGAGGGCGATGCCGGTAATTCCCGAAACCCTGACCGATTGTCGAATGAGAACCATGTCAAGCCATCCGCATCGGCGTTTTCTTCCGGTAGTTGCGCCGAATTCTGCACCCGCTTGCTGAAGCCACTCACCCACTTCGCCGGACAGTTCCGTTACGAAAGGGCCCTCACCAACCCTCGTTGTATAAGCCTTGCAGATACCAACAACGGAATCGATTTGAGTGGGTCCTATTCCCGATCCGCAGCACGCGCCGCCCGCGGAAGTATTGGAAGATGTAACAAAGGGGTAGGTGCCATAGTCTATATCAAGATGGCAACCCTGAGCGCCCTCAAACAGAATATTTCCGCCTTTCCTGACTTCTTGGTCAATTATGAGGGATGTATTTGCGGCATACTTTCTGAGGCGATCGGCATACGCGATATATTCGTTGAATATGGTTTCGTATTTCAGGGGTTTGGCGTTGTGAAATTTTGTCAGGAAGAAGTTCTTGTCCTCAACATTCCTGCGCAGCATCTCACTGAAGGTATCGCTGTTAAGGAGGTCGCAAAGTCTTATGCCTGTACGCGAGATTTTGTCCTCGTAGGCGGGGCCAATACCCCTTCCGGTTGTTCCAATTTTTGCAGACCCCATTCGCGTCTCGCGGGCGATGTCCAGACTCCTGTGATATGGCATGATTATGTGGGCGTTTTCACTGATATAGAGGTTTGTGTCGGAGGGGAAAAGATTTCTCTCGCGGAGTTCCTCGATTTCACGGATCAATACCGCGGGATCAATGACCATGCCGTTGCCAAGGATGCAGGTCTTGTGATTGTGAAGGATGCCCGAAGGCACGAGGTGCAGTATGGTTTGAATGCCTTTAACAACGAGGGTGTGCCCCGCATTATTCCCTCCCTGAAAACGGGCTATGACATCGGCCTCGCGAGCAAATATGTCAACGATTTTCCCTTTTCCTTCATCGCCCCACTGGGTACCGACGATTATTAAATTTGCCATGGTCCTTCTTCTCCATATTATATTGAGTTAAGATTTCAACCACTGAGCATAAACATCTACATCACTAACCTGGTAACGGATATTATGTTGGGCAGCTCCTTGAGTTTGTTCAGTGTAATTCCGGAAATCGGGCTGTCAGTACTAAGAACGACTAAGGCTTTGCCATCCACCTGCTCGCGCCCGAGATGGAGCCTTGCGATATTTACATTGTCATTTCCAAGAGTTGTGGTTATATTTCCAATGACTCCGGGCCGGTCATAGTTGTATAGCACCAGCATATACCCTTCAGGAATTACATCCAGCATGAACTTGTTGATGCAAACAATCCTCATGTCCTGTCGTCCGAAGATGGTCCCCGCGGCGAATAAATCTTCCTGGTCGGTTTTCACAGTTACGGAAATCATGTTTTTGTAATCCTTAATCTCGCTGCTTTTTGATTCAATGACCTTGATTCCGCGTTCCTCCGCAATTAGCGGGGCGTTGATGTAGTTGACGTTATCATTCATGACGGGCGTAAGAAGACCTTTGAGCAGGGAAATTGTAACAGGGGCAACATTGTGCTCAAGGATGGCCCCGCTATACTCAATTGCGACCTCCCTGATACCTCCCTGAACAAGTTGTGCCTCAAAATTGCCGAGTTTTTCCGCGAGAGTCAGATATGGCTTTATCTGTGCAAGGACCTCCGCGCTGACTGAGGGAAAATTGACGGCATTCTTTATCTCCCCGGTAGTAAGGTAATCAACGATCTGTCGGGCGATGGCAATGGCGACGTTTTTTTGCGCCTCATCCGTCGACGCACCGAGGTGCGGGGTACAGATAAAATTGTCGAGGGAGAGCAGCTTAGTATTTCTGGTGGGTTCTTCCTCGAAAACATCGAGTGCGGCGCCGGCTACGTTTCCCGAAACGAGGGCGTCATGAAGGGCATTTTCATCAATTATCCCACCCCTCGCGCAATTGATGATAAAGACGCCATTTTTCATCTTTGCGAAAGAAGAGGCATCTAACAGCCCCTTTGTTTCAGCCGTCAGAGGGGAATGCACCGAGATAAAATCGGCTTTCTCCAGGACTTCATCGAAGGATGCGGGGGAAACGCCAATTTTTTCAGCAGCCTCACGCGAGATAAACGGATCATAGGCGATCACATTCATTTTAAGGCCCTGAGCCCTGTTAGCCACTATGGAACCAACCCTTCCTATGCCAATGATCCCCAGTATCTTATTTGAGACCTCAGAACCCACGAACCTCTTTTTCTCCCATTTTCCAGCTTTTGTGGAGGTAGTGGCCTGGGGGATTCTTCTGGCGAGAGAAAGCATCATGGCTATGGCGTGCTCCGCAGTGGTAATGGTGTTGCCGCCCGGAGCATTCATGACCACGATACCCTTCTTACTTGCCGCATGGACCGCCACGTTGTCGAGGCCTATCCCTGCCCTGCCTATTACCCTGAGGCGCGCGGCCTTGTCTATCACGTCCTTTGTCACCTTGGTGGCGCTTCTTATGGCAAGGCCATCATAACCCTTTATTATGTCCTTAAGTTTGTCGGGAGTTAGGTCGGTTATTACGTCAACCTCAATGCCAGGAGCGTTTTTGAATATCGAAATTCCATCTTTTGCGAGAGTATCGCTTACCAGAACCTTCTTCATTAATCGATATTATCCTTCCGTGATTATTCTTGTCTGAGCGGGCAACCTGTTTCTTTAAAGGAGATTCACTTTTTGCAGGCACGCGGATTCAAGTCCATCTACGACTGCCCTGACGTCGGATGTCTCCACTGTGGGACCGCACCATAATCGAAATCCGGGAGGGGCATCCTTGTATGAACCCGTATCATGGGCGATGCCTGTTTTGCTCAGGCTGTCGGCAACATCCCTGATAAAATTTCTCTGATCTGCTTTGGACAATGATTGAAACCGACGGTCTGTTATCTTCAGACAGACGGATGTGCTGGATCGAAGCTCTTCAGATCCGGCGAGAAAGTCAACCCAGTGTGTCCGGGATACCCACTCTGTCACCACTTTCAGGTTGGCTGTGCTCCTTTTAATAAGGCCGGGCAGTCCGATTTTCCCGGCCCACGCGAGCGCGTCAAGGTAATCCTCAACACAAAGCATTGACGGGGTGTTGATCGTGTCACCCTTGAAGATGGCCGTGTTAATCCTGCCGCCGATTTTGAGACGGAATATCTTCGGCATTGGCCAGGGGGGATCGTAGGACTCCAGTCTTTCCACGGACCTTGGACTCAGAACCAGTATTCCGTGAGCGGCTTCTCCGCCGAGGCACTTCTGCCATGAATAAGTAAGGACATCCACCTTTGACCAGTTTATGTCCATGGCAAAGACCGCGCTGGTCGCGTCGCAAAAGGTAAGGCCCTGCCTGTCATCAGGTATCCATTCCCAGTCGGGAATTCTTACCCCGCTTGTAGTGCCGTTGGCTACAAATACCACGTCATTCGACCAGTCGATGCCTTTGAGGTCGGGAATTTTCCCGTAATCAGCCTCAAGAATAGTGGGATTGAGCTTTAGCTGATCTTTCACATCTGCTGCCCACTCCTTACTGAAACTCTCCCATACGAGCGCAGTCACAGGTCTGGGACCGAGGAGCGCCCACATGGCACCTTCAAATGTGCCGGTGTCCGAGCCAGGAAGAATCCCAAGCAGGTAATCATCCGGCACGTCGAGGATTTTTCTGCTGTCGGCTATCGCCCTTGCAAGCTTCTCCCTGCCGAGGGCGCTGCGGTGTGAACGACCCAGCGCCGCACTGCTTAACACCTCTACGGTCCACCCCGGCCTCTTGGAGCAGGGCCCGGAACTAAAGTTCGGATTATTCATAATGATGAGCTCACTAACGTATTGATAATCTAATTAACTACCAGAATTGTCGATTCGTGTCCATCCATAAGTGAATTTTTCACCGAATCCCAGCCAGTCGGTTCGGGGAAGGCAATGATATCAGTGCATTTGGACAGATTTGACACTCGGCGCTTATTAATGCAAGGGGTTATGGGTTGCGCAAACATGTCAAATTGGTTAAAGGAAGACTTCATGTGGCCGAAAACAATAAGGTCAGGGGGGGATTGCTGGTGAAAAAGATAAAAACAACCTTTTTCTGTCAGAATTGTGGTCATCAATCCGCAAAGTGGCTTGGAAAATGCCCATCCTGCAGCGAGTGGAATCAGTTTGTCGAAGAGGAGATAAGAGATGTTTTGCCGCAGGGCTCTCAGGAAGCAGGGTTTAATGACGAACCCATCCCCATCGACACGATCATGGCGGATGAAAAGGACCGGCTTCTGACGGGTATTTCCGAGATAGACCGGGTGCTGGGGGGAGGTATAGTAGGCGGTTCCGCCACACTGATAGGGGGTGAGCCCGGGATAGGAAAATCCACGCTGCTCCTGCAGGCCATGCAGAAACTTGCAGAAGGGGGACTGGTGGCACTCTACGTATCGGGTGAAGAATCGGCAAGCCAGATTAAGCTGCGCGGCAGGCGCGTGGGAGCTTCGTCGAAAAACCTGATAGTGCTTGTCGAGGTAGCCCTTGAGAATATTCTGAGGCATATAAGTGAAATAAAACCGGGGATCGTGGTGGTGGATTCAATTCAGACGGTTTATTCGTCAGCGCTTTCGTCCGCACCCGGCAGTGTAAGCCAGATAAGGGAGGCATCCGGGAGACTCATTCTGCAGGCCAAAAAGTCCGGGATTCCATTATTCCTTATAGGTCATGTGACAAAGGAAGGAGCGATAGCCGGTCCGAAGATACTGGAACATATGGTAGATACCGTATTGTATTTTGAGGGGGATTCCGGGCATGCCTTCAGGATAGTAAGAAATGTAAAAAACAGATACGGTCCGACAAATGAAATCGGCGTGTTTGAGATGAGAGAAAGCGGCCTATCCGAGGTCTCAAATCCGTCGGCTCTTTTTCTGTCGGAACGGCCACAGGGTGCGGCAGGTTCCGTGGTTGTGCCGAGCATGGAGGGCACAAGGCCGGTCCTTGTGGAGATTCAGTCCCTGGTGAGTGAAAATAGCTTTGGCATACCGCGAAGGACGACTATCGGCGTGGATCACAACAGGGTGTCACTCCTTGCGGCTGTGATGGAGAAGATATGCGGACTTCATCTGGGAAATCAGGACATATTCATTAATGTTGCCGGCGGCGTGAAACTGGACGAGCCGGCAGTGGATCTCGGCATAATATCCTCAATGATGTCAAGCTTTCTCGACAGGGCAATTGATTTCGGCACAGTAGTATGCGGTGAGGTCGGACTGACGGGAGAAGTGCGAGGTGTAGGCCGGATGGACGAGAGAATTAAAGAGGCTTCCCGGATGGGGTTCAGCCGCTGTGTTATGCCCGGTCGCATGACATCTGATGAAATTCTGCCGGATACGGGGATGGCGCGCATCAAAATCGACACTATAAAAAAACTGCAGGAGTATCTCTTTTAATCTGAAAAGCCTCGGAGGCGCGAAAGCTGACCCCGAAAATCAGTTATAAAAATCTGTTACAAAAATCTTGACAATCGATATCAAAAAAGATATTCAGTCCTTTTTGGTTAGCTCAAAGTGTCTTTGGGCCCATAGCTCAGCTGGAAGAGCCACCGGCTCATAACCGGTAGGTCCCTGGTTCGAACCCAGGTGGGCCCACCATTTTAAAAGGGATATGCAGAATATAGAAAAACATACATGGCGGCAGAAAAGGTTAGATGATTTCTTTCAGGAAGTGCACCAGGATTTTGGTGCACTTTTTTTTTGCATGCCTGTCTGAAAGGGGAAGGTTTTTGAAAGAGCAGATACTGTTATTAGTTGAACTTCAAAATGTAGATAATGAGATGGAGGAACTGCTGCTAAAGAAGGTGGATTTGCCGGCAGGGATCGCCAGTCTTGATGAGGAACTGGAAGCAATTGCGGAAAAACTGAGGGAAGGTGAACAAAGACTGGATAATCTGAAGGCAGACCATAAGGCAAAAGAAACCATACTCAGAAATGGTATCGAGAATACGAAAAAGGCAAAAAGCCGCCTGCTTGAAGTCAAGACCAATAAAGAGTATGAAGCGACCTTGAAAGAAATTGACGTCATTAGTGAGAAAAGCAGCGAGATCGAGGATGCAATACTCCATTTGCTGGTGGAAATTGACAACGTCAGTGAAGAATTAAAGGCAAATGAGGCACAGGGCAAAACCCGCCGCGCCGGATGTGAAACCGGGAAGAAGAAACTGAAAAAGGAACTGGACTCCATCGGCGCCGCACTGGACGGGGTGCTGAAAAAACGCGAAGCCATAAGAAGTGAAATAAAGGCAAAGTTCCTCAAAAAATTTGATGCCTTAAAGAATCTGAAAAACGGACGAGCAGTTGTTCCTGTGTGGAAGGAGGTCTGCTACGGATGTCACATGAATATTCCTCCCCAGATGTATAACGAATTACAGAGGAATGAGAGCCTGATGTCATGTCCGCACTGTGAGAGGATGATATACTGGGAAAGCAGGGATGACGATGTCTGAAGAAAAAACAGTCAGCCTTTACACAGATGGGGCGTGTCGTGGCAATCCGGGAAATGGAGGAGCCGGGGCAGTAATATTCGATCATAAAGGACGCGAGGTGGCGTCTGCAAAAAGGTTTCTCGGTAAGTGCACAAATAATGAGGCGGAGTATGCCGCCCTCATACTGGGCCTGAAAGAAGCGCTTAAGTTGAAATATAAAGAAATCAGAATTTTTCTTGATTCAGAGCTGCTGGTACGGCAGATAGGCGGTGTGTACAGGGTTAAGAACAGCAGATTGAAGGAACTTATGAAGGATGTGAGAATACAACTTTCGATGTTTGATGGTTATTCAATAAAACACGTTCTAAGGACGCGGAATACAGTTGCCGACAGGCTGGCAAATGAGGCCATAGATGATGAGATTGACACCGCTTAAACACAGTAAACGGTTGCAGGATATGTTATAGTCAGCGAATGTCAGGGCAGGTTGGATGATCGCGGGTCCGCCGAAGGCGGACCGGAGGAAAGTCCGGGCTCCACAGGGCGGGATGGTCGCTAACAGCGACTGGGGGAGACCCTAAGGAAAGTGCCGCAGAAAATATACCGCCTCGATCTTTTCGGGGTAAGGGTGAAAAGGTGAGGTAAGAGCTCACCAGTTTTCCGGGTGACCGGAAAAGCTTGGTAAACCCCATCCGGAGCAAGACCAAATAGGGAAACGTTTGAGGACGGCCCGTCCGAAGTTTCCGGGTAGGTTGCTTGAGGCAGCAGGCAACTGTTGTCCCAGATGAATGATCATCACTCCTTCAGTGATACCTGAAGGAGGAACAGAACCCGGCTTACAGATCTACCCTGACGTACAAAAATGCAGTCAGCCCTGCAATTGGGTTGACTGCATTTTTCGCTTACAGATTGCTTTGGGCAGTCAGCAAACTGAACTTCCACTGTATCTTCTCACTTGACCCCTTGAGCCCTCGGGCATTTCAGACTGCTACTTCCCAAGTCGCTTTTCGGTCTTTAATACGTTGAGTGTTGTTTCAATAACTGTATCTGAAATGAGAGAAATACTGTTGATGCCGCATTCAACGAGGAACTCCGCAAACTCGGGATAATCGCTTGGTGCCTGCCCGCAGATGCCGATCTTCTTGCCCATCTTGTTCGCCTTGGTTATTGCTTCCCGGATGAGGGTTGTAACTGCCTTATTCCGCTCGTCAAAGATGTGAGATATCAGGGCGGAATCTCTGTCAAGCCCCAGCGTGAGCTGTGTAAGATCGTTTGATCCGATGGAAAATCCGTCGAAGATCTCGCCGAATTCCTCAATAAGGATGACATTGCTCGGTATTTCGACCATCATATAGAGTTCGAGGCCGTTTTCTCCCTGGACAATGCCATTCTGTGCCAGGACATCAACAACTTTTTTTGCTTCATCTATCGTTCTGCAGAAGGGGACCATCAGTTTCACATTATTGAGGCCCATCTCATTTCGAACTTTTTTCATCGCCTTGCATTCGAGGACGAACCCGTCCCTGTAACGATCATCGTAATAGCGCGACGCGCCCCTGAATCCTATCATGGGATTTTCTTCATCTTCTTCAAAGAATTGCCCGCCGATCAGATTCGCGTATTCATTACTCTTGAAGTCGCTCATCCTGACAATTACATCATTGGGATAGAAGGCGGCGCCTATCTTTGCGACGCCCTGGGCCAGTTTATCGACGAAGAAATCGGCCTTGTTTTCATATCCCAGAGTGAGATTCTCTATTTGTTCTTTTGCCTTTGGGTCCTCAACCTTGTCAGGCTGTATCAGGGCCATCGGGTGTATCTGTATGAAATTGCTGATGATAAACTCCAGTCTTGCCAGTCCGACGCCGTCGTTGGGAATGGATGCAACGTCAAAGGCGATATCCGGATTGCCGACATTCATCATGATATCGGTTTTCGGACGTTCTATGCTCTCCAGATTGATTCTTTTGACATCATATTTCAGGATGCCCTCATAAACATTTCCTACTTCCCCTTCGGCGCATGACGCCGTTACCTCGCTGACGCCTTTCAGCTTTTCCGTTCCGTCTCCAGTGCCCACTATGCAGGGAACTCCCAGTTCTCTGCTGATAATAGCGGCGTGGCAGGTCCTGCCGCCCTTGTTTGTGATGATGGCGGCGGCAATCTTCATAATTGGTTCCCAGTCGGGATCTGTCATGTCGGTGATAAGGATCTCCCCCTTCTTGAAATCTTTAATATCATTGACGTTCGCTATGATATGCGCGGGTCCCGCGCCGATCCTTGAGCCCACGGCCGTTCCTGTAACGAGGAGATTTCCTGACTCGGAAAGCTTGTAAGTTTCGAGGACATTTACATCTCTTTGAGACTGGACGGTTTCGGGTCGGGCCTGCAGGATAAACATCTCGCCGGTATTTCCGTCTTTCCCCCATTCGATATCCATGGGTTTGAAGAAGCCGGCCTTTTCCGAGTAATGGTCTTCTATGATGATGGTCCACCGTGCAAGGGTAAGTATCTCGTCCTCTGTGATACAGAATTGTTTCCTCTCGTCTTCCGCGACCGGAATAATCTCTACGGGGTCCTCTTTCCCGGATGCATAGACCATTTTTACTTCTTTTGTCCCGAGTTTTTTCTGGAGGATGGGCTTGTATCCTGTTTTGAGCGTAGGTTTGAACACATAAAACTCGTCGGGGTTGACTGTGCCCTGGACAACCAGTTCGCCAAGGCCGTAAGACCCGGTGAGAAGGACGGCATCTCTGAATCCCGATTCCGTGTCGATCGAGAAGATAACGCCGGAGGCCGCAAGATCAGAACGCACCATTTTCTGGACCCCTATGGAGAGAGCGACCGACATATGGTCAAAGCCCTTGTCCTCCCGGTATGATATGGCCCTGTTGGTAAAGAGAGACGCGAAGCATCTCTTACATGCATCGATCAGGGCCGCTTCTCCCCTGATATTCAGGTATGTCTCCTGCTGCCCTGCAAAGCTCGCATCGGGCAAATCTTCGGCCGTTGCGGAACTTCGCACCGCCACGTCGGTATCTTTCTCATACTCCTCACAGAGTTTTTTATAGGCGCCGACAATCGCCCGGTTGAGGTCATCAGGAATCTCGGCGTTATAGATAAGAGCCCGGAGCTTTTCACCTTTCTCGCTAAGGTTATGCATGTCGTGCGTATCCAGATCAGAAAGAATGGTCTCCATCTCGTCAGCTATGCCGGCAGAATCGAGCAGGTATCTGTACGCGTAGGCGGTGACAGCGAAGCCGTCCGGTATGTTGACGCCTTTTGCGGTAAGCTCCCTGATCATTTCACCGAGAGACGCGTTCTTGCCTCCTACCTGGGGGATGTCATCCAGTTCTGTTTCATTAAACCACAGTACAAGTTTATCGGTTTTCATGCGATGCCTCCTCTATCGGGTACCGTATTTTTGAGAACAAATCTCTGTAACAAGTCTGTCTTTTTAAGTCAATCTCAAATTAAAATGAGATCACGTTCGATTTATTTGCAAATTTTATTTAAAGCCCCTGTCCCTCATAATATCTTCAGCGGCTTTAAGATCATCAAGAGTATTGATTCCCATGGCTTCGGAGGGGTCATCAATTATAAACGATCCGGCCTTGCGGTTTTCACGGCTGGCGATCTCGATGATGTCGGTAAAGTAATACTCGCCCTGGGCATTTTTATTGTCTATCTTTCTTACGGCTTCGAAAAGGAAGGTATTATCAGCGCAGTATATACCTGTGTTTATTTCCCTTATCGCCTTTTCCTTTGTGCTGGCGTCACGGGCCTCGACGATTCTCAGGATCTCTCCTCCTTCATTCTTAACGACCCTTCCATAACTTCCGGGATTATCGGGAAGGGCGGTCATGACGGTTATGGCGGAGCCGGTTGATCGGTGGTTGTCGAGCAGGCCTTCAGTCGTGGAGGGAAGAAGAAGCGGCACGTCCCCGCAAAGTATAAGCGTATCTCCCTCGAAATCACGCAGGGCGTCCCCTGCCTTGAGTACCGCGTGGGCGGTGCCCATCTGCATTTCCTGAAAGGCATAGATAAGATCCCCGCCCTTCATGGTCTCTTCGACCAGATCCGACTGATGTCCTGTTACAACGACGGTTTTTTCTGAGCCGACGGACCGCGCGAGCTCGACGACATACCATAACATGGGTCTCCCGCAAATTGGGTGCAAAACCTTTGCCAGATCGGATTTCATCCTTGTACCCCTGCCGGCGGCAAGGATAACGGTTGCCAGAGCGCTATTATTCATATGCTTGCCTTTCTAATGGAGCAGGTTCATGCCGGGAGGAAGCACTACCAGTACTTCCCGGATCAGTTTCATGTCGGCATCCTCTATGACGAAAAGGATGGGGCCATACTTAAGGCTATCGCTTCTCACCGGGACTCTTCCCATTTTGTGTAATATAAATCCTCCAAGGGTTTCATAGTCCCCCTGCGGTATATCAACGGGTATCAGATTGCGCACGGTGTCTATCTTGGTCTGCGCGTTAAAGAGATATTTCCCGGTGCCTGCCTTCCGGTACAATACAGCGCCGTCACTGTGGTATTCATCCTCAATCTCACCTACAATTTCTTCCAGGATATCTTCAATGGTTACAATGCCAACGGCCCCACCATATTCGTCAACGATGACGGCCATGTGCTCTCTCTTTTTCTGCAATTCAAGAAAAAGCTCCTTAGCCGGTTTTGTTTCAGGGACGTACAGGACGTTTTTTCTCGTGCAGTTTTCAACGAGAATTTCATCCGGGGAGAGAAGATTCAGATCTTTTCTGTAGATCGCCTCCAGGATGTCAAAGGAATGCAGTATGCCGATAATGTCGAACACCTTTTCACTGTAAACGGGTATATGAGAGTAACCCTTTTCGGCGATGACCCGGGCAGCCTCTCTCAGGGTGGTATTAACCGACAATAGGGTCACATTGGATAGGGGAACCATAATCTGTTCCGCTGTGGAGTCGGAAAAGTCAAAGACCCGCTGTATCATTTCTTTTTCCGACTTCATTATGTCCCCACTGTTCTTCTCATCCTGCAGGAGAGACTCAAGCCCGTTTTTTGTTATATATGAAGAATACACGAGGTCTTTCTCTCTTGAGAATGCGTAAACCACTCTTCGAGAGATCCTGGACAGGACAAAGACAACAGGATAAAAAATCCATGAGGAAATCCATATGAACCAGGAAACTCTTGGGGCCAGAAGATCCGCGTGCTGCTGAAAGATGCTTTTTGGTATGACCTCGCCCACGATAAGGATGAGAGGTATCATGACTGCTATGGATAGCAGTGCGCCCATTTCGGGTCCGAAGAGGGATATGAACATGGCGGTGGTGATAGCGGTATTGCAGACGGCGCAAAGATTCGTGCCGGTCAGAGTCGCTGACAGAAACCATTCCGGTTTTTCCATCAGCTTCAACGCCATGGCCGCGGAACGTGAACCGGCCTTTGCCTTTTGTCTCACCATGTTGATGTCACAGGAGACCAGGGCGATTTCTCCTCCGGAGAATATTCCTTCGAGGAACAAAAGTATAACGACGGGGAAGAAAAACAGGAGATCAGGCATCGCGCGGGTCCTCCCTCTTCGTGACCCTTATGGTCAGTATCCGGGCCTTGGAAATTTTTTCCACCCTGAAGACGTAGTTATCCACGGACACCTCTTCACCCTCCGCGGGAAGTTTTCCAAACAGGTGAAACACAAAACCTCCCGCAGTGTCAAAGTCTTCCGTTGAGACAGGAATTTTCACAAGCCTGCCGAAGTCTTCGAGATCCATCATCCCTGAAACCATAAAAGCGTTTTCACTGATCCTGCGAAACATTTCACCTGTGTCTGCTTGATCATCATAAATATCCACGAAAAGATTCTGGAGGATATCATTCAGGGTTACAAGTCCGGCCACACCCCCATACTCATCAACCACCATGGCCATCTGGAGTCTTCTTGCCTGAAAGTTCCGGAGCATCTCGTCCGCCCTTTTTTCCAGGGGAACAAAGAAGGGCTTTTTGAGAAGATGGTGCCAGTCGACATTCCTGTGCCCCCCCGCTATCTGGGCCAGCAGGTGTTTTGAGTGCAGAATGCCCAGGATATTGTCTTTGTCTGTTCCATAGACGGGTATTCTTGATGCGCGCTCCTTAATGATTTCCCGCTCCACCTCCTGTATATTCATGGACATCGGGAGACAGAACATGTCAACTCGCGGAATCATCATGTCCGATACTTTGGTGTCGGTAAGCTCAAAGACTCTGTGGATCAGGTCCTTCTGGGATTCATCGAGGGCTCCTTCCTGATGGCCCGCATCAACCAGGGCCTTGAATTCATCTTCGGTCAGAGACTTATTCTCTGACGGATTGCCCCTGCCGAAGAGTGATACAAATATGTCAGATATTTTTTCAAGAGACCAGGCCATTGGGCGCAGCAATCCGGAGATCAGGGCCAGCGGCAGTGCAACGGCGCTGGAAAACCGTATTGGATGGGTGACCGCAAAGGTCTTTGGTATCGCCTCGCAGAAGACAACGAGGGTGATGCTTGCGACGGCTATTGCCATCCATTTACCGTCGGTTCCAAAGATATGGATAAAGACGGAAGTCGTCAGGGCGGCGATTGCGACATTAATGGATTCGTTACCTGCGATAATGGTGACAAGAAGTCTCCTGGGGCGTTTCAGCAGTTCCCTGACGGATGCTGAAAAGGGAATCTTTTCCTCCTTCATCTTGTGAAGATGCAGGGGAGTCAGGGAAAACACAGACGCCTCGGAACCTGAAAAAAATCCCGACAGGACGAGAAGGACAGCCAATAAGATCAGCTTAAAGATAAGGTCGTATTCCAATGGATTTAATAAACTTTCATAAATAGGATTAATCCGGGATTGCCACGTCGAAGAGTCACCTCCTTTCCGCACCGGAGGCAAAAGAAGAAGACAAGGCAATCGAACCTTTTAATTGTCTGTAGATTATCCTTACATTTAGAAAAAGTCAACATATCAGGAGGCCTTTGAGAAAGGAGATGATTGCGTGCGGGTGTGTTTGATGGTGTTAATTTATTGACAAAAATGGAGCTATGGGTAACAAACAGGGTAATCGTTGGTCGCGCGCAGCGTTGGAGAGAGCCAGATGGAAAAATTCAGGATCGTTTCAGGATTCAAACCTGAAGGGGATCAACCCCGGGCGATAGAAGGACTTGTGGAGGGTGTTGAGAACGGACTGAAACATCAGACACTCCTCGGGGTTACCGGCTCCGGCAAGACCTTTACTATCGCGAATGTTATCGAGGCGACGCAGAAGACTTCCCTGGTCATCGCCCACAACAAGACCCTGGCGGCGCAACTCTACAATGAGTTCATGACGCTTTTTCCGCATAACGCTGTTGAGTATTTTGTCAGTTATTACGACTATTACCAGCCCGAAGCCTACATGCCGACCACGGATACCTATATTGAGAAAGATTCCTCCATAAACGACAGGATAGACAAGATGCGCCATTCGGCCACCCGTTCGCTGCTCGAGAGGAGGGATGTGATAGTTGTGGCCAGTGTGTCATGCATATACGGGATAGGCGCGCCGGACAAATATGCCGACATGCAGATACTCCTCGAAGAAAATATGGAGGTCGGAAGAGACCATTTTCTTAGAAGACTGGTGGAGATACAGTATGAACGCAACGACATAGATTTTCATCGAGGCTCATTTCGCGTTCGTGGTGATGTGGTGGAGATATTTCCTTCATACGAAGAAGAACGGGCGATAAGGGTGGACTTTTTCGGGGATGTTATTGAATCCATATCTCTCGTGGATCCGCTCCGGGGAAAGATGATTAGCAGGCTCAGCAGGACCGCCATATACCCGTC
>Ga0208648_1000677_pt1 | contig 32228 bp, 21 predicted proteins | sample AntAceMetag02UKL_FD_184772 | JGI IMG/M metagenome (GOLD analysis project Ga0208648, IMG submission 184772) | Saline lake microbial communities from Ace Lake, Antarctica - Antarctic Ace Lake Metagenome 02UKL (SPAdes) (version 2) | ecosystem: Environmental > Aquatic > Non-marine Saline and...
GGGCTGTCCTGGGGGGGGCATCAAGGTATGTACTGATGGTGATATCTATGTGTGGGCGCGTAATTTGCTTGAGTGGGACTGGTATAATGATGGTTCTTGGGATGTGGTGTGTGATGCCGAATGCGAGACCGACACTGATTGCGAAGTAGGTGAAAATTGCGTTGATGGGTCGTGTATGCTCATTCCGCAACCCGGCTCCTGGACCTGGATGAGCGGATCGGACACGCTCAACCAGGACGGTGTCTATGGTACCAAGGGCATACCTGATGCTGCCAATGTGCCTGGCTCTCGCTATGACAGCATTTTCTGGACGGACAATTCCGGTGATTTGTTTCTTTTCGCGGGGTGGTATTACGCGAATGAATACGTGCATGCTTATTTTAACGACCTGTGGCGTTATGATCTTGATACCAATATGTGGACCTGGTTGAGCGGAGGTGAAAAAACAATTGATTGGTGGGTTGAAGGGACGTATGGAACTCAGGGAGTACCTGATCCTGCCAATGTACCTGGCTCACGGAACGGCAGTATTTCCTGGACAGATAGTACCGGCAATTTGTGGCTGTTTGCTGGGCAGTTAAATGACTCCTGCTTCAATGATCTGTGGCGCTACGATCCTGATACAAATGAGTGGACCTGGATGAGTGGATCTAAAGCGAAGAATTTGCCTGGTGTATACGGTACCAAGGGCGTCCCTGATGTCGCCAATATGCCCGGAGCACGGTCTGGCAGTATTTCCTGGACAGACAGTGCCGGCAATTTGTGGCTGTTCGGGGGAGTGCTAGTGGGGGGGTATTTTTCCGGGAATGTAACTACCTATTTTAACGACCTGTGGCGCTATGATCCTGATACAAATGAGTGGATCTGGATGAGCGGCTCGGACATGGGTGATCAGTCCGGTGTTTACGGTATCAAAAGCATGCCTGATGCCGCCAATATCCCCGGAGCGCGTGCTGGCAGTATTTCCTGGACAGACAGTGCCGGGGACTATTGGCTTTTTGGGGGAAGCGGCTACGACAGCGCAGGCGATCTTTTCCCGTTGAACGACCTATGGCGCTATGATTCTGATACTGGAGAGTGGACCTGGATGGGTGGCGCGGGTATCGTTCAGCAGGCCGGTGTCTACGGTACCAAAGGAATGCCGGATGTTGCCAACATACCCGGCGCTCGGGAAGCTAGTATTTCCTGGGCGGACAACGCCGGCAATTTGTGGCTGTTGGGGGGGGATGGTTACGATAGCATGGGCAATGTTGGGAACCTAAATGATCTGTGGCGTTATGACCCTGATACAGGTGAGTGGACCTGGATGAGCGGTTCGGATATTATTGATCAGCCGGGTGTTTACGGTACCAAGGGCATACCTGGTGCTGCCAACATACCCGGAGCGCGTTGGGCCAGTAGTTCATGGACAGACAGTGCCGATAATTTATGGCTGTTTGGTGGAACTAATGCTCGGGGGTATGGTAGGATGAATGACCTGTGGCGCTATGCAGTGCCTCCTCTATGTGAAATTCACAACGACTGCCCCGAGGGCTACGAATGCTTTTACGGCACATGCGCAGCCATTCCTGATGATCCGCCCACAATCGACGCCGGTCCGTTTCTGGCAGCGGGCACATGGCCTGTGCTGCCGACGACATCAGAGAGCCCCATGGTACTGGCCCAGAATGAAAATGTGCTTTGGACCTTCAGCGATGACTATGCAGCGTGCAGCGAAGACTGTATGCACGCGGCCGAGTATCAGGCAGTCGGTGATGTATCCTGGACAGCGCTTTCTGTCACCAGCGATGATGCACAGGGGTATGCTTTGGTTGCGCTACCCATTGAGCAGCTGAAAAACGCTACGTATGCCTTTCAGTTTTCGGTAACTGATTGCGCTGGTCAAATAGCACAGTCAGAAATATATTACTTTGAAGTTGATCGCCCGGATCTTCCCCCGGTTTTTTTAAGCGAACCCCGGTGGGCGAGTGGTTATTGGACTGTGATGTCTGCAGATGCTTCTGCTCCGGATAAACCGCAAAGTGAAAACGTGGTTTTCTATGCCTATGATGATGATGGGCAGACGTGCCAGCAAGACAGCCACTCGGAAACACTCTGGATGTATCGGCCGGTAGAGTTGCAGCAAGGCGAGGTTGTGTCATTGGGTGAGTGGAACATTGAAATTCCATCGTGGTCATTCTTGTATTGGGTTTTGATTGAGGAACCAACTCTAGCCGACACCACTGGCCCTGGACTTTTCGAATTTAAAATAATCCTGACCGACTGCATCGGGCAAACGACAGATTCGGAAGAGTTCTATGGTAAACGCTACTACTTCCAGGTGGACTAAGAAAGTTTATCGCTTATAACCAAATATGTATAAAGGCAGGGCCTTCATCGGCTCTGCTTTTTTTACGTTTAAAGCTTCGCTGGGCATAGTGCAGGAAAGCACCCCCGAAAACATAGATTAGGGACAGTATAGGGACAGAATCAGCAAATAAAAAAGCACCTACAGCTTTAAAACTGTAAGTGCTTGATTTTACTGGTGCGCCATACATGATTCGAACATGTGACCTTCGGATTCGTAGCCTCACATACATGCCCGGCAGGAAAAACTGAGCAGCGGAGGCTAGCCTTGCGCTAAAGCATTTTTGAGCGGGGGCGACAGTATTCTTTCCAAAAACAGTATGCGGCAGAATGCCGGTATTAACCGTCCATATCTCTTCTCCACCAGAAAGCAAGGGCTATCGCCCGCCTAGCAGCTCACACGCAGCACATGCGCCGTGCAGCTATATGTTCCCCAAATGACCGGCATACGACCGGCACTCAAAATCTCACTGGCTTGCTGCGATCCACAAAAGGACAATGCAGAGATTTGTGCGGTGCGGCTTTGGCTAATCCGGAATGCAAAATAGTCGATGCCGGCTTAACTGGAAAAAATGGTAAAGCGAGCTGAAAATTGAAAAGTCATCAGTTGAAGTGAAAAAAAAGCAGAAAGTTTCTATCCGGGAACAGCGCCGGTGAACGCCTCGTTGCGGGGTAATTCTGAAAATATCCCCCCCCTACCCCCTCCATATACAAAGAATGCTTTACCTTTTGCCAAACCTCCCATTAAATCACCCTTGACAAAATATTCATAATATCTATAAATACATAATATCATAAAATATATAGATTTTTTGCTCTCCTGAGTCGTTAAAAATAGCAACTCAGGACATCACTGGTTAAGGTGCATAGCCAGTAAAAACACTTAACGAATGGTAGATTTTATGACTAAGAAATTTATTTTGGGGCTGGTTGTTTGTCTGTTGCTGTTGATAGGAACGAATGCATGGGCACAAGATTATACGTATACCGAATCAGGCGGGGAAGTTACGATCACAAGATATACAGGCCTGGGCGGTGATGTTATCATTCCCGACACAATCGACGGCTTTCAAGTTACCAGCATCGGGGATGATGCATTTTACTATGCAGACATAAGTAGTGTGGATATCCCGGATAGCATTATTAGTGTTGGGGTGGATTCTTTTGCATACTGAGCTACATTGACTACAGTTACAATTGGGAGCAGTGTCACCAGCATTGGGCGGGGAGCCTTTCGGGCTTGCAGCGGTTTAACTGCAATTACGATCCCTGACAGTGTCACCAACATTGAAAACTATACGTTTGATGGTTGTAGTGGCCTGACTGAAATAACGATCGGTAACAGTGTCACCAACATTGGGGAGTATGCGTTCTCGTATTGCAGCGGTTTAACCACCGTGACGATCCCTGACAGCGTCACCAGCATTGGGCAATATGCGTTTGAGAATTGTAGTGGTCTAACTGAAATAACGATCGGTAACAGTGTCACCAACATTGGAAGCTATGCGTTTAATTATTGTTATGGCCTAACTGAAATAACGATCGGTAACAGTGTCACCAACATTGGGTGGGGAGCGTTTCGGGCTTGCAGCGGTTTAACTGCAATTACGATCCCTGACAGTGTCACCAACATTGAAAACTATACGTTTGATGGTTGTAGTGGCCTGACTGAAATAACGATCGGTAACAGTGTCACCAGCATTGGGCGGAGAGCGTTCTCGTATTGCAGCGGTTTAACCACCGTGACGATCCCTGACAGCGTCACCAGCATTGGGGATTACGCTTTTCAACGATGTAGAGGTTTGTATATAGCCTACTTTCTTGGCGATGCTCCCAATATGGGCGTTGATGTTTTTTCCGAGGCACACGATAGTTTTCAAGTTTGCTACACTCCAGAGGCCACAGGGTTTACAACCCCCGAATGGGAAGGCTATCCAGTAGCAGCTTGCGCTTGCTCAGGTTATAGTGATTGCGCAGAAGGAGAAGGCTGTGTGGAAGGGATTTGTGTTAACGTAACGTGCACTGAAACATGGGAATGCCCGGAAGGCGGTGGCTGTGAGGAGAGTTTATGTACAGAAGAAGCCCCACCCGTAATGGGATATGGCCCGTTTCTGGCAGCATGGATTTGGCCGGTGTTAGCGACCTCAGAGGCAAACGCCTTCACGCTTACTCAAAACTATAATGTGCTGTGGACCTTTGATGATGATTACTCTACATGCGAAGGTTTTTGCACCAACAGGGCGAAATACAGGCGCCTTGATGGTACGCAATGGTTTGAGCTACCAGCTGAACTGGATTCAACCGGTAAGTGGGCTGCATTTGTTGAATTACCGGTAAACAAGATGCAAGACGGAACTTACTTATTCCAGACTCAGATAGTCGATTGTGCTGGCCAAATAACAACCTCGAGGAATTATTATTTCAAGGTAGCGCACTAGCAAAAAGAGCGCAGCAGATAATGATAACCGCGAAGGCAGAGTCTTAATCGGCTCTGCCTTTTTTTGTGTACTAAAATAAGCATTTAGAAGTGTAAGAATTGAAATCTGACGGTATTTTTGACGGTATCTGAACTTTGCAGAAGCTGAAACCGTATTATCTTAATATTGATACTTGAACCCCGCAAAAAAGGCCTTCGGGACAAATAATCTGGGGCAAAACTAGGCAAACAAACAAGCACCTACAGCCAAAAAGCTGTAAGTGCTTATTTTACTGGTGCGCCATACATGATTCGAACATGTGACCTTCGGATTCGTAGTCCGACACTCTATCCAGCTGAGCTAATGGCGCATCTAAATCTCAATCGTGTTAAGTTTTAAATAATATACTTCTTAGGCCAAAAGGTCAATTAAAAATTGTTATTACACTGTGATACAGGTGAATCAGAGCATGAAAAAATTGTATTTAGGACTGCCTACCTGGTCTCTCTACAGATCCCAATCCAAACCCAGTTTGCATATCATGTCCGCTTGGAACCTGAAAAACTCGCAAACCAAAGGACGGTAGGATTGACAGGATATGATCAAATATATCGGCTTGAATTGCTTCATAGTTCACCCAGTTGGTGTCATTGGTGAACGCGTAAATCTCAAGCGGTAGACCATTCTCAGTAGGCTGCAGCTGACGCACCATCAAGGTCATGCCTTTATGAATCTTGGGATGGTTTTGCAGATAGTTCTTAATATAGGCCCGCAAAGTTCCAATATTGGTAATCTGTCGGCCATTAACCGGTTCGCTTATATCAACACTATGCCCGGCATTGTAGTCAACGACTTCTTTTTGTTTGCCGGTAATATATTCAGTCAAAAGCTGAATCTTTTTAAAGCGCTCAATCATCTCCTTTGTACAGAAGAAAATGCTGGTCGTATCAATGTAAATTGAGCGTTTAATACGGCGACCGCCGGAATCCTGCATGCTTCGCCAGTTCTTAAATGAGTCGGAAACCAGGGCATAGGATGGAATGGCCGTTATGGTTCTATCCCAATTCTCAACCTTGACGGTGTGCAGCGAGATGTCTACCACATCTCCGTCAGCACCGTATTTGGGCATTTCAATCCAGTCACCTATGCGTACCATATCATTGGTGGCAAGCTGAATACCGGCGACAAATCCCAGGATGGAATCCTTAAAAAGCAGCAATAAAACAGCGGTCATTGCTCCTAAACCGCTCAGCAAGAGAATAGGGCTTTTATCAATAAGGTTGGCGATAACCAGCACAAGGCCAATGACAAATATCAGTATCTTGACTATTTGAATATAACCCTTGATAGGCCGGGTTTTGGACACCTCAAGCACGCCGTATAGGTCATCTGCAGTACTCAGAAGCGATTCAAAAACAAACAATCCAACAAGAATGCAATAGGTTACGGCAAGACGCTGTACTAATTCCTGTTGTTCCGGAAAGAGTGTTGCACAATAGTAGATAACAACTGCAGGTACAAGGTATGAGAGTCGTTGAAAGACCTTGCGTTCAAGAAGAACATCATCCCAGGTGATGACATTATTCATTATAAATTTAACAACAGCACGGAGTGCTATCTTCCGGGTAGCATAATAGGTCAAAATGCTCAATACTATTACGGCAAAAATCAATGCACAGTCCGCCCAAAGAGACGCCGCAGAACTGCTGAGCCCATATCCGGCAATTAGGTTAATCAGATACTCTCGCATTAGCTATATTCTCCGTTCAGGTCAATACACGTCTGCATGGAAAAGTTCATGACATCCGCTATAATTTATCATATATGTATAGTTGATTGATGTTCACATTGTAGCAGGATTATATGTTGACGACAACCCTTCAGCGCCGGATGCGCTCATCACACGTATTCCTGATCACATCAGTGGTGGTACATGCATTGCTGCTTTGTATACCACTTGCGTCTTCTGTTGTCCCCAAACAAACGGTAGCGCAAAATAGGCTCTTCGCAGTTGAGTTGCTGGTACCAGAGTTAGAAACTAAAAACATTGTCAGAGAAGATACACCGGAAGTCTCCCCTGCCCTGTCCGCTCCATCTCCGCCAAAGCCCTCAATAAAAGAAAAGAACCCAACTCCTCAACTGAAAAGACCGTTAAAACCCCAAGCGCGTGAGGCAACCGTATCACTTGACCGCATGAGCGATGATGACGCGCAATACAGATCATACCTAGGCCATCTACGCTCGAAAATCGGCGCTGTCTGGGAATATCCATCGGCAGCGAGAGAAAGAGGTCTCAATGGCGTTGTGACCATACGCTTCACAATAGCGCGCAATGGCAATCTCAAGGCCCTGACCATCAAGAAAGAATCTTCGCATAGACTGCTTGATAATGAAGCCCTGCGAACGATCAGAGCGGCAGCCCCCTTTTTGCCCTTCCCATCAGATTTCTCAATTGAAAAAATGCATGTTCTGGCATCATTCGAGTATGAGTTCAGCGAACGGTAGTCAGTCATTTGCGCTGCTGAACGTTCAGTCTTCATCCAGATGTTCCGGAGCAGCCGAATCACCGGCAACCCGATAGTCCCCTTCAAACCACTGACCCAAATCTATCAAGCGACACCGTTCTGAACAAAAAGGCCGGTACGGATTATCCGTGTGATAGCGGGTAATTTTTCTGCAGACAGGGCATGGGAAAATTTTTTCTGTTCGACTATGATCAACGCTATTCGACATAATGTCTACCCTGAAAAGAGTTACGAGTCGTGATTGCTGTGATTGTCTGCCGGGAGAACCGCTATCTTACGCTCATAAACACACTCGGCGTCCGTTTCTTCTGTACAACAAAGTATACGTCAGCTACAGGTAAAAAACAATTTGATTGCTCCTGACACTGAACCTGCCTGTTAAAATAATAACAATCATCTGCCATAAATACTCTGATGATTCCCTGTTCACGAACAGAATAATTCATTTTATTTCTTTTTGAATCTGCCGATTTATAGTATAGTTTTTCGCTGTTTTCATACCGCAACAATCAAAACATGAACGCAAGCCCAACAGGCAGCTAAATAAAATTATGACGGATGCGGAACACACTATAACAATAGAACAATTGATTGAAGCGGTTTTAGATAGTCGCTACAATCCTGCAACTGTTCCGCCTGCCCAACAAAGCATGGCCGATGAAGTCCACAGCTTTAACTGTGCCGAAAAGCGTGTGGTACTTCTTGGCGGCGGTACCGGACTTTCAACCGTTGTTGGTGGTAATTCTCAGCTCGATCAATGGCCCGAAAACCCGAATATTGGTTTAAAGCAGATATTCCCACACATTGATGTCATTGTCTGCACAACTGATGACGGTCGTTCAACCGGCAAACTGCTTAAACAATTGCCTATGATCGGCATCGGCGATATACGCAAATTATGCCTATCAATGATTGAGCCCGCTCGACTCGAGCAAACCTACACTATTGACAGCACCATACGACGTAAACTCATACGCCTTATACATGTGATATTTAACCACCGTTTTGCAATTGATGTACTCAACGCACCCCAGATCGTTAATCCCCTGCTGGCAGCACCTCCTGAACTTCGCAGTGCATGCCCCGCTGCCCTTAAAAAACAGCTGCTTGATCTTGGAGCATTTTTAAGCAAAAACGGTGACATGCCCCGCATCGAACCTGCAGGACATTGTCTGGGAAATCTCCTGCTCACAGCCGCTATCTTTATGGCAGCCGATTCAGGGCATGTTAAGCCACCGTCAATTATTGCCATGCGCCGGGGTATAGATAGTATCGCCGGTGCAATCGGAGCACCGCCGGGCAGCCTGCATCCGGCAACAGCAGCTCCCGGCCAGCTTGTATTTCGGTATGCAAACGGTATTGAAACACATGGCCAAAGCAAAACTTCGACTGCACGGCGCGGATTTCCTATCGAGCGTGTCTATATTGAATTTTACAAAAAACCCTCAATCAATGTAAAAGCCATTCGTGCACTCCAAGCCGCGGATATTATCATATTGGCGCCCGGCAGCCTGTATACCAGCAGCATACCGGTACTGCTTGTTCCAGCTATTGCCGACGCAATCAGGGCCAATCGCCACGCGCTTAAAATTCTTGCCGCCAACTTCTGGGTTGAAGAAGGTGAAACCGATATCACCCATAGGGATAAAAACAGAGGATTTCACGTATCAGAACTGCTTGAAGCCTATGAGCGCAACATCTCCGGTGGCCGCAAGGATCTCTTTCATTGTGTACTGTGCGCTAATCTCGATCATATTCCCAGCAGCATTCTACGCAATTATGCCTTTGAGGGTAAGCGGCCTCTGTACCTTAACCGTACACAAGTTGAAAGCATGAATATCAAACCGATTGAATCCAGTATTTCATCGGTTGAGCATCTAGAATCTGCCGGTCGTATTTATCATAATCCACAAAAATTCGCCCTGGCCATTCGGACCCTGCTATTTGCTCATAGCAAGGCGCCTGTCAAACCTGATGTAAAATATATCCTTTCACAGTCGCTTACACCATCGCTTCCCGATACGGTTCTGCGCGGCAAACAACTGCTTTGCGACTACTGGGGATCTATTAATAAAGCACTTGATACCCGTATATTTGAACCCAAAAGCCTGCGCGATACCCTTATGAATCTTATCTGGAAAAATCGTGATATTCGTGTTGAGCATCTGTCTTGTTTCTCTGGCGCACGGGTTATTGACGCCAAAAACTGGAATAGAAGTACTGAGTGGGACAATGTCCTTGGCTACTATGACCCACTGGACAATTGCTGTAAATTTCACAGTCAGCTTCTTGATGATCCTGAGCGCCTCAACACCAACATGCTCATCGTTTTGGGTGAATCACTGCTAGGTCGCTATATTCAGGAACCCGCCTGGACACAACCTGACGGTACACACACGTGGGGTTCAAGCTGTTTTCAGATCAAACTGCTTGAACCCGCCCGTCGGACCTGCCTGCTCAGCCCGGACCATCTACACGAATATTTAGTTCTATCGAGAATGGTTGCGCATCCGGATGAGCAGGATGTCTACAGAATCACACTCAACAATAATGACGGATTCATCCCGCCGGGACTGCTGTTCGGTCTTATGTATGCCTGGTACCTTGATAATACCAGCGTTCCGGTAATGGAAAATGAAATGTCTATTTTGCACCTGCAGGAAAAAGCCCTGATACCCCATCAGGTACAGGAGTTCAGACGTAAAAAAGCACTGGTGGATTTTTTCCGTAAACGTGTTTTTAGAAATAATATATAATTCTAAACAACCTGCCGACAAACTGTACGCATCTTGCGAGGATTGTAAAAAAAGCGCTCAGCTGAGCACTTTTGGTAAACGAAGAAACCCAGAGTTGAGTAAAACTATTTCTCGCGCACGATTGGTAAAAAAGAACGGGCAGTAGCAACAAAATCAACATCATGCCCGGCAAGCAGCCTGCTCATGACATTGGCTGCAAATGGTATCGCAAAATTTTCAAAATAACGCTTCAGTAAAGCCCCGGGTTTAGCAGGCAATTCATGACCTGAACCGCAAGAAATATCCGCAAAACACTCAAACTCTGAAACAACAGGCTCACAACAATCATCGTCTTCCGGCTGAACAGCATTCGCTGAAGGCATAACCATAAATAACTCTATGCCATAAGCGGAAAGTAAAATCTTACAATACTTTGAAAGACCGGCTGCGTGCTCAAGAGCAGCGGCCTGTGAACAGCAGGGTGCACATCCACCTAGATACAATTTGCTGACTGCAAACTGTTTACACAAGGGGATATAAACGGCTGCACGATAGAAAGTACAGGCCGCGCACTGAAGTGCTGAGCGCGTCTGTTGTTCCTCCTGCATACCGGCATACATACACAACGCGCTGCGAAACAACGGGGCACCCAGAGCAACCGGCTGCAGCACATGCACATGCCAGGTTCGCTCAAATGTTTTTTTTAACGCTGCTACAGTACTATCAAAATTGCTCCAGCGCACCCGCTCTACACCGCAGTAGGCGACCGCGGGCAATACAGCATCAGGACGCTTTTTAAGAAAAAATTGATCCAGTGCCTGAGGATCAGCCATCATTGTAATATCGCACAGCGCAATATCCGGAATGCATGCCATCTCATCGCGCTGTTTACTGTTAAGAACAGTCTCTGGAAAAGCCGACATCATATCCGGCTTTTCCGACAAAATCCGGACAATATCCTTGCGGTTAAAATAAGCCATTACAGGTATCTTTATCCTCAGGGAACAAACTCACCTCATCAATATGGCCCGCTCCCGTAAGCGCCATGATAAGACGATCAACACCGAGCGCATTGCCGGCACACATCGGCATGCCATGTTCGATAGCCTTCAAAAACAGATCATCGCCGGCATAGGGTTTGCGGCCCAGGGCTTTACGGGCTTGGGCCGCATGTTCAAAACGCTCACGATGCACAAGCGGATCAGTAAGCTCACTGTAGGCATTACAGATTTCGAGACCATTGATAAAAAGTTCAAAACGTTCACAAATACGGCTATTTGAAGCTGATACTTGTGAAAGAGCTGAAAGTGCCTCAGGAAAATCATATACAATAACTGCGGGAATTTTCTGTAAATGCGGTTCAACAACCTGCACCCAGTCCAAAAAATAGCGGTCTTCATCCCATTGTTCAGAAGGCTTCCATCCGGCTGCGTCTTCATAGAGCCGATCTACCGTAATACGCGGCACGGGGAAATTAAGCCCTACGGGCTTACTACCGCAACCACCTATTACATGCCTAAGCAAATCTTCGGTTTCCTGCATCATCTCAAGATAGTCAATTCCCGTGTGATACCACTCAAGCATCAGAAACTCGCACTTATGATGAGCACCTTGCTCCTCAGCCCGGAAAGCCGGTATAATTTGATAAATCAGCTGCGCCCCATCACAGACCAGGCGTTTCATATGCAACTCAGGAGAAGTCGCAAGGTACATACCGCTGCCTATGGGCAGGGCCTCAACGTGCTGATCAAGCCCGGGGCAGCGTACCATAACTGGCGTAGTAACCTCGCAATAGTCATGCATGCGAAAAAAAGCCCTGATCGCGGTGAGAACACGGTCTCGAACCTCAATCAGGGCAAGGATACGACTGGAGTCAGCCGGACTCATTTTTTTACACGCTCCACATACGCACCGGTGCGGGTATCAACAACAATCGACTCACTACTATTGATAAACAATGGCACATTTACGCTATAGCCGGTTGAGAGTGTAGCGGGTTTTGTAGCGCCGGACACAGTATCGCCTTTCACTGCCGGTTCTGTTTCAACTATCTCTAACTCTACAAAGTTTGGAAGCGTTATGGCAATCGGCATACTCTCATAAAAATCAACTTCAACATTCATATTTTCGGTCATAAAATTAAGCGCCTCACCAACCTGATCAACGTTTAATTCGACCTGATCGTACGTGTTGTTGTCCATGAAGGCATACGCCCCGCCCTGTTCGTACAGGAATACCATCTCACACTCATCAATGCGGGCCTGCTCACCGATTTTTTCTCCGGATTTATAGGTTCTATCCATGGTGTGGCCGGCTATAAGGTTTTTAAGCCGGGTACGTGTAAAGGCCTGCCCTTTGCCGGGTTTTACAAATTGACAGTCAACCACGATCCAGGGATCACCATCAATAATAATTTTAAGGTTTTTGCGAAGCGCTGTGGTGTCAAGCATATATTTCTCCTTAAGCTCTAATGACGCTGATATTGTAGGTTTTTAAGTATACCAAAACCAGCATGCGGGTACAATACAAATCAGCTGCCCTATCATAATTTCAACGGCTACAGCCTGCTTTTTATGCAAACAGAATAACACTGTACTGTCCGTTCGAAAAGCTCAACTGTTACAACACAGGAGCGAGTATCCGAAAACCGGATACAGCCAGAACAACAAACAAGACTACAACAAAGAGATTACAGTAGCGATGCATCGCAAGCATCCATGTCCGGTAACCTTTATCATTTAACAGCAGCAGAAAACCGCTTAACACGCCGCAGGTCAAAACTATTATAAGCCCGGCCGCAGTAAAAATATGAAAAGGAGACGACAGACTCATAGCATGCGTTGCCGCCCTGCGGGCGACCAACATACCAACAGCACTGCCGATCAATGTCAAAACATAAAACATGATACCGATATTAATATGTACGGGCAGAAAAAAATATCTGCGCGTCCAGCCGGTAACCAAATTAAACACGCCAAAAAGCAGGGCGACAACCTGACCTAGCGGATGAATCAATACTATTTCTTTGAGCATGAGCACCTCCACCTGTTTAGCCAATGGCTGTAGGATTTTGTGTCCGTATGCATCCAAAATTTTTCACCGTTGTACCTTAACAATCCGTTGCTTGTCAAAACATAAATCAAAAAACCACTGTTTAATGCGCCAGAAAAAATCGCGAACAGACCCGGCAGACTTCTCTTATTTTGACTCCTGCAACGAAAAGTGATATTATTTTTCACTTTCTCATTAAAAACGGATAGTACATACCGCTATCCGTTCCGTTATATTGCGCATACCTTGTTTGCCCCCGTAGCTCAGCAGGATAGAGCGACGGCCTCCTAAGCCGTAGGTAGCACGTTCGAGTCGTGTCGGGGGCATACTTCCTCTCTATTAAATTAAAAAAAATTCATGCCTCTATGCGTTCTATGATTGCACGTATTTCACTGTAAAACGGCTAAGCTGGTACGCATTTGGCGGCTTTTCAGTTATGGTATAATTATAGGACACAGGACATTAAAAAAACCTTGTTACGCACTATAAATTGTGCTATGTTTTAAAAAATTACCCACATATAGTGCTTGAAGCGTTTTTTTGCTTTACTTTTTAAACTGTTTTGATAGTATGCTTAACAAAGAAACGGTAAGACTTTGTGCGCAAAACAATTAATAAAGAAATATCAGCTATTTAAATATAAATATCAAACTCTTTGCTTGAGGTCATCCCATGCAGGTTAAAGAACTTGAGATTGCGGGTTTTAAGTCATTTGTCGATCCGGTTCGTCTTTCATTCCAGGCCGGCATTACAGCCCTGGTTGGGCCCAACGGCTGCGGCAAAAGCAACGTGATTGATGCCCTGCGCTGGATAATGGGAGAACATAATGCCCGCAACCTGCGCGGAACAAAAATGGAGGATTTGATATTTAACGGCAGTGATACACGCAAAGCAACCGGCATGGCCGAAGTGAGCCTGATACTGAATAACATAAACGGTAATGGAAACGGCAATGGTAGCGCACTTGGAACAGCATCCGAGATGCAGATTACGCGCCGCCTGTATCGGTCCGGTGAGAGTGAATATTTTATCAATAAAATCCCCTGTCGCCTTAAAGACATCGTTGAACTGTTTCTTGACTCGGGTATTGGCAGCAAGTCGTATTCAATTATGGAACAGGGCAAGGTCGACTATATTCTAAGCCTTAAACCCAACGATCGCCGCATCTTAATCGAGGAAGCCGCCGGAATCGCCAAGTACCGCACTCGTAAAAAAGAAGCGGTCTCCAAAATGCAATCAACCAAAACCAACCTCTCACGGCTCAAGGATATCCTGCACGAACTTCAAATTCAGATGAAGGGCCTTGACCTTCAGGTCAAGCGTCTGAAACGCTACCGGGTTATTAAAGATGAAATTAAAACAATAGACTTGAATCTGTGCGCCCACCGGCTTTCAGCTCTTATGTGCGAACGTGAAAAACTTGAAAGTGAATTACAGCAGAACCATGACCGCGAAGTAAAGATTACTGCCGATAAGAATACCCTGGAAGCAAATATTGAACAGCAACGCCTGCAGTTGACTGAACAGCAGAAAACGCTGGCCCAATTACAACAGGACTTTTTTGAATTAAAAAACACTATTCAACAAGCCGAGAGCGCCGGTGACTATAACGAACGCGAACTGCAAGGAACCATTGACCAGCTTGAAAAGAATAAATCCGCCCATGTTGAGCTCACCTCTCAGGTTGAGAGTCTTCAACAGGAGATTGCAACCCGCTCATACGATATAAACGCCGTCAAGCAAAGTATTGACGGAATAGAAAACAGCTGCCGTGAATCAACTGAAAACCTCAATACCTCGAAGCTCACATTGCGCGAGCTGCAGACACGCCTTGAACACGAAAATTCAGCGCTTGTAAAGCTGAATTATGAAGTAACCGAAGTCAAAAACGCCCTGCTGCTCAACACGCGCCTGCGCGAAGAGGTTGAAATCAAGCAGGAAAAGCTGCACAAAGAACAGCAGGCCTGCGATGCACGCATGCAGGAACTGAAACAGGAAAAGGATCAGCATACGGGCGAGCTCAATGAGCTTGTACTGCAGCGCGAACATATTGAAAAAGAACTGGGTCGCCTGCGCGTCGAGATTGAACAGGCAACCGCGGATCTACAAACCCGCAATGACGCTGTGCAGGACGTCAAAGAAAAAATCAGTACACTGCGCGCACGCTTAAACTCACTGCACGAGCTACAGGATGGCTTGGAAGGCTTCAATGACGGCGTGCGCACGATTATGAGCAAGGAGAATGAAGCCGCAGGAGGTTTCAGCGGGATTCGCGGATTGATTGCTGACATGATTGAAACCACAGCCCGTTATGAACTTGCTGTTGAAGCAGCTCTCGACCAACGATTACAGGCAATTATTGTAGACGAACCCCGTGATGCTCTCAAGGCTATCGAACATCTTAACTCCGCAAAAAATGGACGGGTTTCTTTTATCCCCCTTGGTCTTTCTCAGGCTAATGCAGGCCCACAGGTACCAGGAGCTGAACGTTTGCTGGATGTGCTCACTATCCGCCCTGAGTACACTACAATTGTCACCGCTATTCTTGGCAACATTTATATCGCCGAAAATATTTCAGCTGCTCTTGAGCTGCGCACGCCGGAGATTCCCAACGCCACCTTTGTTACCTTTCAGGGCGAAATCATCGACAACCTTTGTGTTATTACCGGCGGAAACGCTACCAGTAATGGCTCCGGGATTCTAAAACGCAACCGCGAACTCCGCGAATTTACGTTAGTCCTGGAAAAACTCGAAGATACACTCAAGAGACTCGCTACAGAGCGTGAACGCTCAGAACAAACCCTGCATACGATCCGTGAATCCTTGGAAGGCATGTTGCAGCGAAAACAGGAACTTGACATCCTGCTCGTACAGAAGCAATCCCTGCTTGACCAGTCAGAACGCGAACTCCTGCAACAAAAAGAGAGGAGCAGTCTGCTCGCACAAGAAGCACAACAGGCATCGTCTCAGCTTGAACAGCAGCATAATGAATACCAGCTGCTCAATTCACGCCAGCAGCAGATCAGACTTGCCGCTGATGAGAAGCAAAATGTGCTTGATGAATTACAGCAAAATGAAAAAGGATTGCGCTCAGGAGTTGAAGAAAAGGAAAGCCAGAACACAGAGCTACGCATTGACCTGGCATCATTGCAGCAAAAGCTTAAAAGCCTGCAAGGTAATGTGGAATATCTTTCCGTCCAGCGCAGCACATCCTCTGAAAAAAATACGGCCCTTGAAACCGAACACCAACAGTTGACCGAAAAAAAAGCTGCCCTCACAGAATCAATCGAACAGGGAAAAACAAACCTTGCCCAACTGCTTGAAACCAGCCGTGAACGGGAAACCGGCATACAGTCCATGAGCAGTGATGTGCAGTCCTTAAGTGATGCTGTAGAAGAAGCTGAAGAAACGCTGAAAGCCGTTCGCGGCGAACGCGAACTCATCGAGCCGACTATTCATGACCTGCAGGTGAAGCTCTCCAACAGCACCATCCATGTTGATCATCTCACCCATGATGTAAACGAACGATACGGCTGCACTCTTCAGGAATTACCTGAGCCGCCTGCACCAGAGACTTTCGATGCTCAACACTCCGATGAGCGTCTTGAAATGCTTAAAAAGCGGCTTACTAATATCGGCGAAGTCAACCTCGGCGCAGCAACCGCCTTTGAAGAACTTGATAAACGCTTCCAATTCCTTCAGGAGCAGGAAGAGGATTTGCTTAATGCAATTGAATCGCTGCAAAAAGTAATCTCAAAAATAAACCGCATTACAAAAGAAAAATTTTTGGAAACATTTACCACAATTAATGACCACTTTACCCGGCTGTTTCCGCTGCTTTTTAATGGCGGTAAAGCCTATATGGAATTAAGTGACGAGACCGACCTGCTTGAAACCGGTATCAATATCTTTTCGCAGCCCCCCGGCAAAAAGCTGCAGAGCCTTGACTTGCTCTCGGGCGGAGAACGAGCACTGACGGTTATCGCTTTAATGTTCGCAATATTTTTGACAAAACCAAGCCCGTTCTGCCTGATGGACGAAATTGATGCTCCGCTTGACGATTCCAACATTGGACGATTTATCGAGCACATGCATACCATGGCAGAGCGCTCACAATTTATCATCGTTACCCACAACAAACTTTCAATGCAGGCGGCCGATTCCATGTACGGCGTAACCATGGAAGAACGCGGTGTTTCAAAAATTGTGTCTGTCAATATGAATTAATAATGCATGCTTATTGTAGCGTGCCCGGCACCGCACGCCGATTAATCAGCATCCTCAAGTGAATTCGCATGTCTGAAAAAAATAAAGCAACCGGTGGTTTGTTTGCGCGATTAAAACAGGGGCTTTCAAAGACCCATCAGGCTGTAACCCGCAAAATCGAAGAAGCAACCTTGGGCCAGCGCGAGATCAGTGAAGATGTGCTGGACAATCTCGAAGAAGCCCTGATCACCTCAGATTTGGGGGTTGCCACGGTTGATCAACTCATGGCAAAAATCCGTTGGCAGGTCAAGCGCAACGAACTCGATGATGCACATAAAATCAAACAAACTCTGCGTGATGCTATTCGGGACATCCTGTTAAAAACGGAGCAGGCCCTCGATATACAACCCGTGCAGAAACCCTTCACAATCCTTACTATCGGGGTTAACGGCACCGGCAAGACAACCACTATTGCCAAACTAGCTGAAATTTTCAAACAACAGGGTCATTCAGTCATGCTGGCAGCTGCTGATACCTTTCGTGCCGCAGCCATAGAGCAGCTTGAAATCTGGGGTACAAGAACGGGGTGCGAGGTCATCAAGCATGCCCCCGGGGCCGACCCGTCTGCCGTGGCCTTCGATGCCCTGCAATCCGCGCGTGCGCGCTCAGTTGATATTTTGATTATCGACACTGCCGGAAGGCTTCACACCAAAGCACCGCTCATGGAAGAGTTGAAAAAAATTGAGCGTATTATCACCCGGGAGCATCAGGGCGCCCCGCATGAGACCTTGCTTGTGCTTGATGCCACTACAGGACAGAATGCTATTTCACAGGCCAAAATTTTCAGCGAAGCCTTAAAGGTAACCGGAATCGCCCTGACAAAACTTGACGGAACTGCCAAGGGCGGGGTCATCGTTGGGATTTCTGATGCATTGCATATACCAATCCGCTACATCGGCGTTGGCGAGCAGGTTGAAGACCTGCGCCCCTTTAATGCGGACGACTTTGTTGATGCCCTTTTTGATGACTGACACCCTGTCAGTCCAGACAGACAACCCGTAACGATCAAACATCACAATGGAAGCACCACCGGCTCGCGCAAAAGAAGACGAATACATGACTTCGCCTTACCGGCAAGACCGGGATGAGTGTCTTCCAGAGAAACGAGCTGGCGTAGATTATCCGCTGTTCTAAAAATCAACATCGCAAGATCACCCTCATCCGTGCCGGTCAACTGCAGCACGTCCTCCCATGAACGCTGTGAACTCCACAAGTATAGGGCTGCCGCAGGCCAGAATTGCAAATTTGGCACAGAAAAACCATGCTGTTTTTTAAGCGCTACAATACCTTCAATTTCTGACAGCATGTGTGAATAATGTTTTTTGAGTTCCTGCCTGTTCCAGTGAACCTTTTCGTCCTGTTCCAGGTCGCGAAATTTATCATTTACAAAAACCGCAATTATAGCGCACAGCAGCTCAGGAGTCAGCTGTTCAAGCACTCCCGTCCTGATCAACTCAGCAATAATCAAGGGTTGATCCAGACGCAATTTTGCAGCCCAACACCCATCCTCGGTAAGTGAGCCGTCAGCGTTTGAAAAACCATTCATGACCAAAAATTCATAATGACGCTTAAATTCATTCCACAGAGCATCACGGGCTTCGTTAAACGCCTGGCTTATCCAGACTGCTTCATCAACCAGTCTATTAAAAAAATGTTTTTTATCCTGCCTGCAGAGATTATAGTTAGGACACCCTGAACACGGAAGGCTATCGAGAATTGCCTGATGATGTGAAATATCTCGATCAAGATCTTGTAACGGGACTGACGCATCAACCTCATTGTTATACAATCTCAGCTGACGGGCCAGTTTTTTGCGCTTTTTCTTCAAACGGCTCAATTTCAGTTGTGTTTCCGAACGTTGTACGTTGCGCTCCTGTATCTGTAATGCGTCAACACATAAGAGACCTTTCAGATGCTTGCAAAAATTTTGCATAACGCTGTCATGGCGTTCCTCGAGTCGGCGCAAGGGAATTGTATTTTGAAAAGTTGCCAGAGAAGACTTGAGCAAAGCATGTATACCATCAGGGGTTTGACTTACCAGCAGATTCAAGCACATTGAAAAATTAATACTGATCTGACTGCTAATCGGCTCGGAAGAAGCATTCATTAATGACGCAATCAAATGAGGATTTTGAAATGGACCGTGTACCATCACGGCAAACCCCACATTATCTTTCCCCCTGCGCCCTGCCCTGCCGGTTGCCTGATGCAGATCAGTTGCTGTAAGATCAACAAAAGCTTTGCCGTTGAAACGGTCACTTTGTGCCAGAACAACAGTACGAGCGGGAAAATTGACACCAGCTGCTACAGTAGACGTTGAAAAAATTGCATCAAGACATCCGGCGTTCATAAGTTTCTCAACAACAATTTTCCAATGGGGCAACTGGCCTCCATGATGCGCTCCGACACCATGATAGCAAATTGTTTGCAATTGCGGATGCTGGGACAAAAATGGATACTCGCGTATAATTTCATCCACTACCTTCTTGATTCGATCTGATTTATCCTTGCTGACAAAACGATGCCGGCAAGCCTGCAAAGCGTTGTTACAATCTCTGCGTGATTTGAGGAAAAAAATTGCCGGCAGCAGGTTGAACTGCTCAAGCTCACTCAATATGGCATCGTAGGGCACCTGATGCTGAGAACGGCGAAAACGTCCGCCCTGGCTATGCTGTAATACACGCTCAATTTTATGGGCAACCCCGTCAACCCCGCTCAGGGGAACCAGTTCACCACCTGGAAGTAAATACAGCGGATAAATAGGTACAGGGCGCCTGTCGGAATACACAATTTCGCAATGATGAGACCGAATCGAAATAAGCCACTCTGCGATTTCAGTTGCATTTGACACAGTAGCCGAAAGCATGAGCAAGCGGACTCGAGAGGGCAGATAAATCATAACCTCTTCCCACACGACACCACGATATTCATCCCCAAGATAATGGGCCTCGTCCAGCACAACAAGATCAGCATTAAAATCCTGAACCTTGGACATGGAATCATAGAGCTGATTGCGCAATATTTCGGTCGTTCCAACAACAATACTGGCGCTGGTGTTTTCCTTGCGATCTCCGGTCAACACGCCGACATGCTCACTACCGAACTCGGCACAAAACTCGTGGTATTTTGAGTTCGAAAGCGCTTTGAGCGGAGATGCATACCAGCAGCGCTTTCCTTGTGCCAGCATTGCACGCATAGCCTCCTGAGCAATCCAGGTCTTGCCGCTGCCTGTCGGAGCGCTTACCAGCACATCGCATTCTATGATTTTTTCCAGAGCTTCCGACTGAAAGTTATCAGGTTTAAAGGGCTGTGCCTCAGGACTTCCGATACGCGCGAAAATTTTTTTTAAGGAAGGATCCGCTTTGGGAACAAAAAGGGGTGGTTTTTCTGTCGGGTGACGGCGTTTTCTCATGCTAAGCCATTTTAATCTGTTGAACCTGGGTTTTTGTAATGCCGTATACGCTATTAGACAACGTGCAATGATCTTATTTTTATTAAGGCTGGCACTACACCAATGTATGTTTCTTTTCCTTAAGCACCATACCCAATTTCATTTCATCATGGCAACATATATTTTAATTTTGCCTTCACATTATCAAACATATATGCTATTTTATATAGTTATTGTATAAATGAAGAATAAACATCCCGTCAACCAACACGTCAGAACTAAAGGAAAACGTATCATGAACTACCAGGATTTTTTAAAAACAGTCGATCTTATCCAAAAGCAGGATGAATGGCGTGATAAATCCATCAACCTGATTGCCAGTGAAAATGTCCTGAGCCAAACGGTGCGCAGGTTTGCAGGTTCTGATTTCGCACACCGCTATGCCGAAGGACATCCTGGTGAGCGCTACTATCGCGGCACTACGTACATCGATGATATCGAAAACCGCTTGAAATCAAGCATGAAAATTCTGTTTCAATGCAATCACAGTGAAGTGCGCCCAATCAGCGGCACCAATGCCAACGAGGCCGTATTCAGCAAACTGGTCAATCATCAAGATATTGTCATGGCGAATTCCACCCCGGGCGGTGGACATATAAGCCATCATCGCATCGGTGCGCTTGGTAAATTCACAAAAAACATCATTGATATCCCAATGAGCCCTGATGGTTACCATATGGATATCGAAAAAACTATCTATTTGATAAAAACTGCTAAACCGAAGCTGATTGTACTCGGCAAGAGCCTGTTCTTGTTCCCCGAACCCATTGCGGCTCTTCGCGAGATATGCGAAAAAACCAAAACACGAATTCTCTACGATGCAGCCCATGTGCTCGGCCTTATTGCTGGAGGAAAGTTTCAGGATCCGCTGCGAGAAGGAGCCCTACTGATTACCGGCAGTACACATAAAACATTTTTCGGCTCACAGCGCGGTGTTGTCTTGAGCAATATGGATGCAGAAACCTGGCGCAAAATTGATCGTGGCGCTTTCCCGGGTTCATCCAGCAACCATCACCTGCACACACTGGCACAACTGGCGCTCGCCACAAATGAGATGACGGAATACGGCCCCCAATATGCTGAAGATGTCATCAACAATGCAAAGATCCTGGCAGCAGCCCTTGACAAAAATGGTTTTGATGTTGAAGCCAAGGAATTCGGCTACACCGAGACTCATCAAGTGGCTGTCAATGTCAGCAAACAGGGCGGCGGTGAAAAAGTCTCACGCATGCTTGAGACAAACGATATCATCCTTAACATGAACATGCTGCCGCACGAAGCCCTTAGCAGGCACGATCATCCGGATGGCGTACGCATTGGCGTCCAGGAAATGACACGATTCGGCATGGGCCCGGCGGAAATGGAATCAATAGCCAACCTCATGAAGGAATGTGTTATTGACAACAAAGAGGTTAAGGACGAGGTGCATATTTTCCGGAATAAATACAGCGAGGTCAAGTACAGTTTTGATGACCGCACGTAATAACTGCGCACGCTGATCTCACTGCATACTATAAGTGCGGCGGTGCACTATATAAGCGTCGCGACGCCTTAGTCCAGTTAACGCATACATACAGGCTTCCACAGCCGCTTCGTTTATCAACCGTGCATGATTATAGATGCCCATACGCACATTTTTCCTGATCAACAAGCAGCCGCCATACTAAGCAAAACCGCGCAGCTGTTCAATGTTCCCACCTTTGGTGCCGCAACAGCTGATGATCTGCTGCGCAGAATGGATACATGCGAAGTAGATAAAGCCGTCATTCATATGGTCGCCCCGCTCCCTTCCCAGGTGGCACCGACAAATACCTGGCTTATCAATCTCAGACAAAACCGTTTTATCAAGTTCGGCACTATCCACCCCGCACAGACAAGTTTCCATGATGAGATTGCCCGATTGCGGGATCATGGTATTCAAGGCATTAAATTCCAGCCCGACATCCAGCAATTTAGCCCGGATGATGATCAATTGATGTACCCTGTGTACGAGGCAATCTCCCGTGCCGATTTGAAAGTCATGTTTCATGTAGGGGGCGAACCGCTTCCTGGGCCAAATGACCGTTCTAAACCGCATATGATCGCCTCAATAGCCCGCGATTTTCCCGACCTGACAATTATTGCAGCCCATCTGGGCGGTTTAAATATGTGGAACGATGTACTCAGCAGCCTTGCCGGGCTTCCGAATATCTACATGGAATCATCGCTGAGTTATGAATATATAGAACCGGAACTTGCCAAAAAAATTATTCGCCTTCATGGTCATAAAAAAATATTATTCGGCAGCGATTATCCCTTTGGCGATATAGGCCGCTCGCTTCATGCCGCCCGCATGGTTGAATTTCTTACTCCAGACGAATGCAATGATGTCCTCGGACGCAACGCAGAGCGATTCTTTGACGGGCATTGAAAATCGATCTTTGTACTGTTTGATTTTTTGTACCAATCAAATATTCGTTTTTCTTATGCAAGGACTTAATGTTATGGAAGCAACCCTAGTATGCCCCCCTTTTTTATTGACAGACAAGCCTACCCTACCTATACTTCCAACAATGCTTCTCAATGACGTTAGCAGAACAAATCATTGTCCATTAAAAACCAGAGTACTCATCCAAGCAATCACCTGACACATGTATAACAGAGGAGAGATCACATGCACTCACAAACCCGTATCAAGACCCTATCCTTTGCTATCCTCTTTACAATTATTAGCTATTTTGTGCTACCGGTCGGTCAGGCTGAAGAGCAGGCATCTCCTTTTTTTCCCTCACAACTCAGAACAGGATCAGGAAAACCGCTCAAACATACTGATTTTGAATCTCCTAAAATCTGTGCAGGATGCCACACAGATATACATACTCAATGGAAAGGGTCAATGCACGGGGTAGCCTTTATTGACCCAATTTTTCAAGCACTATGGAAGTTAGGTGAGAAGGAAACAAACGGACTCACAAACAACCTGTGCGGAGGCTGTCACGGTGCCGTAGGGGTCATGTCAAATGAATTAACATTCAAAGACGGTGAATTTCAGGCCCCTGATATTGCAAAAGAAGGTGTACACTGCGACCTGTGCCATACCATTACTGCCAGTTCTTTTGCCGACACACCGACCTATGAACCCGGCAATGCATCCTTTGTTTCCTCACCGGGGAAAACAAAACGTGGACCACATGCAGACAGTGAATCCCCCTACCATGAAACAGCTTTTTCTGAGCTGCATACAACATCACTTTTTTGCGCGAACTGCCATCAGGTCTTTCATCCGATTAATAATTTCCACATTGAACGCACCTATGATGAATGGAAGTATTCTGTGTATGCGCAAAACGATATTCAGTGTCAAGACTGTCACATGATGCCGGTTGAACAGGCACGCGAAGCTGCCAGAACGCTCAAGAAACAAAAGAATCCTGGCAAATCAACGTTTATGGGACCAGACAGGGAAAACATATTCACGCATGAGTTTGTGGGCGCCAACTTTACCGTTCCAGAACTGCTTGGGAATAAAGAGCACGGTCAAATTGCACGACAACGCCTTCAAAGTGCTGCCGAATTAAAAGTTGATGCCCCGGCACGCGTAAAAAAAGGAGATCTTGTTAAGATATCCGTAACCGTTAAAAATGTCGGTGCCGGCCATAACCTGCCTACCAGCCTTTCAGAGGTCCGCCAAATGTGGCTGGATGTCCAAATCCTTGATTCAACCGGAAAGGAAATTTACCGCTCTGGTAATCTTGATAAAAAAGGCACCATTACAGGAGATCCAAGAATTTTCAACGCCCACGCACTGGACCAGGACGGCAAGGATACCTACAAGCCCTGGGAAATAACTAAATATAAATACAACCATACTATTCCCCCTAAGGGTTCGGCAACTGAAAACTTTTTTGTGCTTATCCCCAAGGGTGCCAAGGGTGATCTGACAATCAATACAATACTGCGTTACCGTTCTTATCCACAGGCACTCGCAAACCTGCTGCTTGGCGATAAGGCTTTCGAACTGCCCATTTGTGATATGGTCAAAAAGGAAACAAAAATATTGGTCAAAAATTAATAGATGCAAAGGAGTTGCACCATGGCTGTTGAGCTGAAAAAAGGGATTTACTGGGTTGGTGGAATTGACTGGAACTTGCGGGACTTTCATGGATACGTTACCGGCAGAGGAGCAACCTATAACTGCTACCTTATTATAGATGAGAAAATTACACTGATTGATACGGTAAAAACACCGTTTTACGAAGAAATGCTTTCCAGAATAAAGCAGATCATTGACCCTTCCAAAATAGACTATCTGGTATCTAATCATCTTGAACCTGACCACTCCGGATCCATACCGCTTTTCAAACGGGACTATGGAAATGTTAAAATTTTTACCGGAAAAATGGCTGAAAAGGGTTTTAAAAAATATTATCCCGGCATTGAATTTGAAACAGTTAAAACAGGGGATTCACTGAGCCTTGGCAAACGCACGCTCCAATTCATCGAAACCCCTATGATCCATTGGCCAGACAGTATTTTTACCTACATACCTGAAGAAGAGCTCCTTTTTTCCATGGACGGCTTTGGCCAGCATATAGCAACCTCTGGACGCTTTGATGATGAAGTCGACTTGCATGACGTAATGTTTGAGGCCGAAAAATATTACGCCAACCTTCTTACCCACCTATCTCCGCTTATCAGCGCAACGCTAAAAAAAGTTGTGGACTTAAACCTGAAGATTTCCATGATAGCCCCGAGCCATGGCATCATCTGGCGAAAAAATATTCCCACCATCCTTGATGCCTACGAAAGGTGGAGTAGCGGATATACAAAAAAGAAAGTTGTCGTCGTATACGATACAATGTGGAAGAGCACGGAAAAATTGGCCGGCGTAATAGCGGACACGGTCGCTGAAAAAGGCATTGAAGTAAAAGTTTTAAAACTTCGTGAAAATCACCGAAGTGATATCATGGCCGCACTGCTTGAAGCCGGTGGCCTTTTCCTCGGATCGCCGACTATACACCGCAACCTCTTCCCGACAGTTGCCGATTTTATCTGTTACATGCGAGGCCTAAAACCTGCCAAGAATAAAGCAGCTGCCGCTTTCGGGTCGTATGGTTGGAGCGGAGAGAGCGTTGATCTTATCAATACTGCCCTCAAAGAAATTGGATTTGATGTTATTGAACCAGGCGCAAAGGCACTTTTCGCGCCAGATGATGCAGATATGACCGCGGCGAAAAACATAGCTGAAGAGATGGTTAAAAGGCTTGTAGAGTAGAAGCGATGCTATGTATCACAACACGTCAGCGAAAAAAAAAGACGGCTATAAAAGCCGTCTTTTTTTTGCGCAATAAGTAAGTGTTACTCTACGGTAATCATACCCTTGTATTCCTTGATGGATTCACGCTTCTGATAGGTGGATCCTTCGGGAGCCTTTCGAAATACATAGTCATAGGTGCCTTTTTCAACAAAGCACAAACTTGCAACCGATCCCTGGGGGATTAAATTGGAAACAAAGGAGCCTTTGTCGTCAACGATGAAATTCACAGGGCTCTTACAGGCCATGGTAACCTGCTGCCCCTCAAACTGCAACTGCACCATAGCGCGGGCATCATTCATCCAGATTACTGTCGTTCCGGCCTGAACCGTTACGTCTGAGGGCGAGATGCCTGCGAGATAGTTAAGACGAATCAGTTGATGGGCCTTAATATCAAGCGTTGGCTGTATTTTCTCCTGCGCTTGCTCGGCGTATACACAAGCTGAAAACACACAACACACAATAATGCCGACAACGATCATGAAGATATTTTTTTTCTGCATGTTTGCCCCCTTCGCAATGGGTAAATAGTTATTTGCCTCAGTTTTTTTACCTTCGAGATTAAAGTATATAAAAGCACTCATACATAGTCAAGCGATTATACTATAAATACTTTAACGCTGTTAACAATAATAAACACTCCCGGATACAGGCAATTCTTACCATATTCCAGGCGCCAACCCCAAAACGTTAAATTCTGCCCGTCCATTCCCAACCGGGCGGATGTGGACCACTACTGCCGGCTGAATACAGCTGAAGCATCTCGTCTAAATTAATACACTGCTCGCAATCTTCAATAACCGGTGTCAAAAACTGCCAACTCAAATATTCAGAATCCGCCCGCAAAAAAATCATTTTGTCGCCATTCAAGCAATCAACAAGCACCTTTTCATACGCATCTACCCTGCGCTCACTTGTATCATCATATGAAAAACGCATGTTCATAGAGCGTAAACTCATCTCGGTTCCAGGGGACTTTGCCTGGAAGGAAAGCGTAATTGACTCGGAGGGCTGTATGGCAAAGGTTAACCGGTTAGGCGCAACAGGGGGCTTACTATCTCTAAATATGCTATGCGCCACATCCTTGAAATGTACAACAATACTTGTTTCCTTGTGATCCAGACGCTTACCGGAAACAAGATAAAAAGGTACCGACTTCCAGCGCAAGTTATCAATATAAACTTTCAACATAGCATAGGTCGGCGTTATCGAGCTGGGATCAACACCTTTTTCTTCTCGATAGCCGCACACAGTTTGCTTATTAATTGTTCCCCGGCTGTACTGCCCGAGGACCAAATCGCTGGAAATGGTGCGGGGGTCAAAAGCCCGTAAGGATTTAAATAGCTTAGCTTTTTCATCACTTACCATAACTGAAGTGAATTGAGGGGGGGCCTCCATGGCAATAAGGGCCAGCAGCTGCATCATATGATTTTGAAACATATCCCTCAAGATCCCAGCTTGCTCATAGTAACCGGAACGGTTCTCAATACCAAGCTGCTCTGTAGCTGTAATATCAACATGAGATATGTACTGCCTGTTCCAAATTGATTCAAAAAGGGCATTTGCAAAACGGAATACAAGAATATTTTGGGTCGTTTCCTTGGCAAGGTAATGATCAATACGATAAATCTGATCCTCAGTAAAAGTTTGCTTAAGCATGGTATCAAGGCGCTCGGCAGTAGCAAGGTCGCGTCCGAATGGTTTTTCAACCACTATCCGCGACCAGCATTCATTCTGAGGGCAGTCTGCTTTCAACTGACCATGAGCTATGAGAGCAATAACGGATTCATACAAAACAGGTGGCACCGCCATATAAAACAGGCGGTTTCCGGCGGTCCCATAATCAGTATCTATTAGCGCAAGCTTTGCGTTAAGCTTAAGCCCATCGGCAGCAACATCATAGTCAATCTGCTGGTAGTGTAGGTTTTTTGCAAACATATCCCAGCTATTACTGTTATCGCCTCCATGTGCTTGAATATGCCCATACAGGTGCTCCCGATAGGCTTCATCCGTAAACGCCGTTCTGCCGCAGCCAACCAGTGCGAACTGCGAAGGAAGATAATTGTTTTGATGAAGGCGGTACAGGGCCGGGATAAGTTTACGGAAGGTGAGGTCACCAGAACCACCGAATACGACTATCGCGCAGGGCACCCGGGGCTTAATACAGGGATCGTTACACTTCAGATCTACCGTTTGGGTCCATCCACTGTTATTCATAGCTTGGGGGGCCTCCATGATACAAACGGTGTAGCATACTATCAAAATGTGCACAGGTATTTATATACTATCCGTTCACAACCTGTGGTGTAAGCTACCAAATATATTCTAAACTGATGCGACAATTAAATGCATGCTACAACAATTTACCATGCATAACATTACCATCTACGCTTTTCAATGTTACGTTTCGCAGCGTTCCCATCACTGCATCATCACTTGTAAACAGAACCGGAATATAATTAGCAGTAATACCGCGTAACAAACCAGTAGTGCGGTCACGCCGACTCTCAACTAGTACCTCCATGTCGGCTTCGATATAGCGTTCATAAAAAGCCTGTTTCTTAAGGTCGGAAAGCTCTCTAAGACATTTCACCCGCTTTCGTATAATCTGTATGGGCACCTGCCCCGGCATCTCGGCAGCAGGGGTTCCCGGACGGCGCGAATAGGGAAATACATGCAGATATCCGGCCGGAAGTAGCTTGAGGAGGCTGAGTGTATTGTCAAAACACGAATCAGTTTCACCAGGAAGCCCGGCTATTACATCAATGCCAATATTAATATCTGGAATTATACGCACCAGGCGCAACACAAGGTCATGAAATAATTCCGGAGTATAGGTGCGCTTCATGGATTTCAAAATATCAGCATCACCGCTTTGAAGGGGAATATGCACATGCGGACACATGTTCTTTGAACGCGACATAAGACTAATAATTTCATCGGACCACTCTGTAGGCTCAATAGAACTCAGGCGCAGCCGTATAGTATTCAAAACCGGATCTGCCTGACACAAAGTTAAAAGCTCGCCCAGACAGGTGCCCGGCTTCAAGTCAATGCCCCATGCACCCAGATGAATGCCGGTAAATACAATTTCCTGGTATCCATTGTCCACCAACTCATGCATACGGCCAAGTACCTGCCCAGCCGGCAAACTGCGGCTGGGACCACGCACAGAAGGTACAATGCAATAAGCGCAGTGGTTGTTACAACCATCTTGTATTTTCAAAAAAGAGCGTGTTCGTCCGGAAAATATTTTCGCCCCCGGGGTTGTAAACACGCTCTGTTGAGCTATATCCTGAACTTCAAAAACAACATCATCGCCCTTAAGGAGTGCATCAATCAGATGGGGCAAATCTTTTTTTTCAACATTACCGGTAACATGAACGCGAACGGAAATAGTTCGCAAAAGATCAGCGTTTTTTTGGGCATAACACCCGGTAACAATTACCGGAGCTTTTTCTGAACGTCGCAAAGCACGCCTGATCAACTGGCGTGATTGTGCCTCTGTTGGAGCAGTCACTGCACAGGTGTTAATAATATAGCAATCTGCCTCACCGTTAAAAGGAACCGGGGTATAGCCATCCTCCTGCAGCTGCTGCAAAATGGCTGCAGAATCGCACTGGTTAACCTTACATCCAAGGGTTGTTATTGCGATTGTTTTAGAGGTGTGTGGCATAACGTACACTATAAAAAAAATAAAAAGTAGTTCTGACATACTTACTCAAAAGTTACCATACTGCGCTATAAATGCAATTCATATTCACATTGATTAAAAAAGACAGCCAAGAATAAACTTAAACTATAACAAATGCATGCCTTTTGGAAATGGTTGCATTACACAATCATAAAAAATATTTGCCGGCGGTTAATCAAATTATGGCAATTGCAGACTATCGTTGAAGGGGTCTACAACTAAAAATTGGCTCAAACATATCACTGATTAACGTATATGAAGCTTGACATAAAAATAATTTCATTCTATACACGAGCACCTGACAACAAAACTGCCAACTCATGCTTTATAAGACGATAAAAATTTTTTAAACAAATTCTAATCGACGGTAATACGCAGGGAAACACTATGAGCACCGATCAGTATATAGTTTTTTTAACGCTGGTCTTTGCGCTTGTCATGTTTATCTGGGGCAAGTGGCGCTATGACATCGTTGCACTTATGTCCCTGCTAATCGCAACCATTACTGGAATCGTTCCAACAGCAGATGCATTTGCCGGGTTCGGACACCCTGCTGTCATAACAGTTGCAGCCGTGCTCGTTATCTCTCGCGGAATGATTAATTCCGGACTCATTGATTCTATTACCAATCAACTCTATAAAATAGGGCCGAACATTACCCTGCAAATCACGGCATTGACCCTTTCAGTGGCAGCAATTTCAGCATTTATGAATAATGTCGGAGCCCTTGCTATTATGTTGCCGGTGGCGCTACAAATGGCCCGTAAAAATGGTCACCCGCCGTCACTTTTTTTAATGCCGATTGCATTTGGTAGCCTGCTTGGCGGTTTAACCACAATGATGGGCACACCGCCGAATATCATTATCGCCCTTGCACGTGCAGAATATACAGGCGAACCTTTTCGTTTATTTGATTTCGCGCCAGTCGGTATCGTTGTTGCTCTGGCAGGCATCCTGTTCATAACCCTTGTCGGATGGAGACTGCTGCCCAAACGCAAAGGACAGGGCTCCATGGACGCGCTGTTTCATATTGAAGACTACACAACAGAAGTTCTGGTAACAAAAAACTCTACGATTGCAGGTGACAGGATAGCTGATCTGGCCCGTTTTCACGATATAGAAATCAACATAATCGGCATTGCCCGAGGAAAACACAAAATTGCATATCCATCCACTGAAGAGAGCCTGAGGGAAGGCGATATCCTCGTCATTGAAGCTGACTCCGATGACCTCAAAACCTTTGTTGATAAAGCAAAGCTTGAACTGGCAGGCGGCAAAGAAATCGAAAACACTATTTGGGGTTCCCAGGACATGCTGATGGCCGAAGCAGTTGTCCGGCTTGATTCAGCGTTGATAGGAAAAACCGCAAACAGCCTGAACCTGCGCCGACGATTCGGCCTCAACCTCCTGGCGGTCGCACGCAAAGGTGCCCGACTCAATCAACGTATAGCCACAATCTGTTTTAAACTCGGTGATGTTCTTCTGCTCAGTGGGCCCTCTGAAAGCATGCATGACACCATTTCCAGCATGGGCTGTATTCCACTCGCACAAAGGAACTTGCGCATTGGACAACCACGCAAAATCATAACGAGCAGTGCTGTTTTTCTTGGGGCTATCATTCTGGCTGCATTTGGCTGGATGGCAATACAGACCGCATTTGTACTGGCGGCAGTAATGATGGTATTGCTGAACATTATCTCAATACGCGAAGTATATGAAAACGTGAACTGGTCAGTTATTATTCTATTAGGCGCCATGATCCCACTGGGTCACGCGCTTGACACCTCAGGGGCTGCTGAAACAGTTGTACTGCTACTGCTTGGATTCTCAGAAGGTATGTCTCCGGTTATTCCGCTCATAATTATTTTTATTGGAACAATGCTCTTAACCGATATAATTCATAACGCTCCTGCCGCAATTTTAATCGCCCCTATTGCCATAAAAACCGCGTTGACACTCAATGTATCACCGGATCCTTTTCTTATGGCAGTCGCTATTGCATCCTCGTGTGCATTACTAACTCCCATAGGTCATCAATCAAATACCCTGGTTATGGGTCCCGGAGGCTATAAATTCGGCGATTACTGGCGCATGGGGCTCCCTCTTGAAATCATTATCGTCCTTGTAGCCATACCGATGATCTGCTTTGTCTGGCCGTTCTGATAAATCCCGGTAACTGTTATAAAGCAATTGCACACAATTTCAAGGGAACACTTTGGCACGATACGCGATTGAAACCATCCGCAATAAACAAAAATAGTCTGGCAATCAATACTATAGGAAAAGCAGCGAACAATAACTGAACACTACGATGTTATCGCTTGGTAAAGCGGCGTGGAAGGAAGTGGACCCCAAGTCAAGGACAATTTTCTTTTAAACTAAGGTGTGCTTCATTTTTGTCTTTTAACCAATTATTCATGCTGCCTTTTGGGCAACTTTCTCTCCCCAAT
>Ga0208648_1000679_pt1 | contig 32208 bp, 25 predicted proteins | sample AntAceMetag02UKL_FD_184772 | JGI IMG/M metagenome (GOLD analysis project Ga0208648, IMG submission 184772) | Saline lake microbial communities from Ace Lake, Antarctica - Antarctic Ace Lake Metagenome 02UKL (SPAdes) (version 2) | ecosystem: Environmental > Aquatic > Non-marine Saline and...
ATCGTCAAAAAGTTTTCCCTATCATTGTCTTGCTCATATATGGCTTCCCTACGATTTCCACGAGAAGTTACATGATAGAGCGCGCCTGCAAATTCGAGCCTAAGAGGTCTTGCCATTTTTTACCTAATTCATAATAATTAAAAGATAATTTTAGCAGAGACATCATCATAAATCAAAGACCTGACCCCGGTATATGCGTGACCCCGGTATATGCGAGAAGTTACATGATAGAGCGTGCCTGCAAATTCGAGCCTAAGAGGTCTTGCCATTTTTTTACCTAAATCATAACAATTAAGAGATAATTTTAGCAGAGACATTATCATAAATCAAAGACCTGACCCCGGTATAGTTTGTAAATCAAAGACCTGACCCCGGTATAGTTTGACCCCGGTATAGTTGCAATGGTCAGGAAACCGAAGGCTTAGGTCGGTTATCTTATGATGCACAACGCGGCATGTATCTGCATCCGACTTTATGCATTACACCTGATCGCATCCCTTTAGGCATCAGTGATGCGTGGATGTAGTCGCGGGGAAAAACAAAAAAAGAAGATCAAAAACAAGCGACGATTAAGAAACCAAAAGGGTCGGCCTCGATTGAAAATTGTTTGTTGCAATGGCCGCTCATGGCTGCTATGCAGAGTATGAAACTATGCAGAGTTGATACTTGGGTTCACTCGTCGGCTCAGTTCCATTGGGAACTGAGCCGACTGCGATCTCTGCATAGTTATAGTGACTGCAAAAATTGCAGCAACTCGTCAGGTGGCTGATAGTAGTGCATTTCTGTTTCCGGTTCCTGAAGTCTAGCCAATGCCTGTTCCTTCATTGCTAGATTAGCTTCAACGTACCGATGCGTCGTGGTCGTGCTCTCATGTCCGAGCCAAAGTGCAATTACACTAAAGGCTACGCCTGATTGAAGTAGGTGCATTGCCGTGGTATGTCGAATTGTATGAGGCGATATCTGTCTATTTGCGAGACTGGGAAATACTTTTGATGCACGGGCAACCGCAATGGCAAGTCGTCTGTTAACGTTGTCTCGTGTCATCATGTGGCCATCTCGATTAGGCAGTAAGGCCGAGTCATTGTTTAGCATTGGGTTGTGCTTGAGCCAAACTCGAATTTCTTGGACAGTGGACTTCCACAAAGGAATCGAGCGCTGTTTGCGACCTTTACCACATAAATGTACGCAAGCAGCGCCATCCAATACCAGGTCAGCAACATATATACCGATGACCTCTGATACTCGTGCACCGGTATTGTAGAGCATGGTTAACAATAAATGATCGCGTTGTGAAATCCACGTCTCGTTCGGCTGTCCGAGCACTGCCAACATTTCTTCGCGAGAAAGATAATTCAGCATTGGATGCTCGAAACGTTTCATCGGTATACTCAATGCCCGTTCGACTACATAGAGAGCCGAGACATCTTTACGTGCTGCATATTTCATAAACGCACGAAGTGCGGTTAATCTGAGATTCCGACTCCGAACTGAGTTATGTCGATCCCGTTCCAAGTAGTCGAGAAAAACCAGAATCAAATCGGGAGTGATATCAGATAATTCCAATGCTGTCGGTGTTTTACCGGTATGAGCATGGGCGAAATTCAGGAATAACATAATAGAGTCACGGTACGAAGCGATAGTGCGTGAACTCAAAGCACGCTGATTGCTTAAATATTCAGTAAAATAATACTGAACCAATGCAGCGAATGATGGTGGTTTGGGTGTAATAATTTCATTCATGATCAACCTCCAAGGCTTCCGCATAGGATTCAAATTTTCCTGCAGCCAGTGCCATGAGCTCAGGCACGCCAGTTAGATACCAGTATGTATTGGTTATCTTCGCGTGACCAACATAAGTTGATAGCGCTAGCATTTCTTGATCAACACTCTTGCCTTGAGCATGCCAAAGCATCACTCGCTGCACGATAAACGTATGCCTAAGGTCATGAATACGTGGACTGTTATGTGCTCCTCGGTTATGCCATCCTAAGCTATTGCGTAACTCAGCAAAAACACGATGGACTTGACGTAGACTTAGGAAACATCCAAGGCGTTTGCCTCTTGTGCCAATAAAGAAAGGCATCGCCTCCGTTACCATCGCATGGCAATTGCGCAATAATCGGTATTGCTTTAATACTTCAGTTGTACTCGGATGCAGAGGTATCTGACGAGATTTGGCAAATTTCGTTTTCCGAACAGTAAGAATCCCCCACTTTAAATCGACATCCGCATTTAGCAAGTGAACAGCTTCTGATACACGTAGTCCAGTTGATGCGATCAAACCAAACAATGTTTCGTAGGTAGCTCCTCGCAACCCTGGTATAGGTCCGAGGTTATGGGCTGCAGCCAACAAATCGATGATCTCTTGTTGGTTGTAAATATGGGGAGCTAATCGCTGCTCAGTTCGGCCAAAGATCGTGTAATCAGGTACTTCTATCTGAGGATAAAACTGCTGTAAATAGTGGATAAATGAACGTAGATTTTTCAATCGTCGAGCCCAAGTGATGGGGTTTTTACTGTTTCCCTTATCGAGCCGTGCCCAGATCGTCATGATTTCAATGGTCGGTACCTCCCCGTAATTATGATTATCAAAGTAGCTCGCGAAGCTCTTTATTGAATATCCAGCACTGTGCAGCCCAAATCCACGTTGGTGACAATCATTCAGATAGTTCTCGGCATGAGATTGCATCGTGGTAAAGGTATTCATGACGCACACCCTGGCCAAGGAAGCGCAACATATCTTAAGTTTCGGCTATTAAGCTTGGTATAGATTAAAGTAGTGTTTAATGAGCGGTGCCGCAAAACATCCGCTACTTCTTTAATAGAACTGCCACTATCAATCAGGCGACTGGCCATCGTGTGCCGTAAAAGGTGAGACTTTGTATAAGGTAAACCAGCCCTAGCATAGGCTTGACGAATAGCCTTCCGCACTGCATTGGGACCAATTGGCTTATTTCGGGGGGCAATTCGACGAATAAACACAGCCCGGCTAGTGGTCTGCGGTCGTTCAAACTTTAAATAGTCAGCGATAGCACGACCAGTAGTTTCTGGTAAGGGCATAACATCTTCACGCCGACTCTTTGTTTTTCGCAGTGTGATTGTGGCACTCTGCCAGTTGATGTCTTCAAGACCAAGTTTAGCAACTTCAGAGCTACGCAAACCAAGATCAAGCGCGCAGCGGACAATGGCAATATCACGGCGTGATGATTGATTAGGGTCGCCAATGGCATTAAGCAAACAGTCGACTTCATTGTTGTTTAGTGCTTTAGGCAATGAAGCCAATTGCCAATTAACTGGGGAGCACGCCACGCCAATTAAATGATTAACCTGATCACCATAAACCGCGCGGAACCGAAAATAACCCAGCAATGCTACGATTAGCACCTTTAAACTGGAAGGAGTTCGGTTCTTTTTATTCTGATCGGCAAGAAATTGGCGAATGTTATCGGGGGTAACTGATGAAATGTCGATCTGATGATCAGGGAACAATTGGATTAACAGGCAGCGAACAATATACAGATAGTTGCGGCGTGTCGATGATAACAATCCAGAAACATGGTTCATGTATTCATCGAAGCGATGGAGTTCAATGTCTACTGATGTAGCCTCCCGGGTGCAATCAGAAATTATTGAGTTAGCTCGCAGGACAATTAGAAGGTGTCCAAGTGCGGCTCGCAAATCTCGCCGAATGCGATGAACTGGCCATGCACACTTGCATTGAGGCAAGTGATCATCAAGAAACTCTAGAACTACGGTCTCATTAAGTTGCTTGATATCACGTAGAGAGAAAGTTAACCAGTGAGCAAAATGTGCCAAACAGGCAATATAGGTGGCAACAGTATGAGATGAATACTGTCCTTCTGCTAAGTAGTGTTTGAATAAATCGACGAAAGGTGCCAATTGACTGTCGAAAAGCCAGTCTGTCGAACTGTGGTGAAATTGTTTCGTATTCATTATGATCTCCTAAAGTGGAGATCCATTTCAAAATACTGGCTAAACTATGTCGAGTAAACTTTGACTTATTCTGTCCATAGGCCTCGACCTTCTAATCTGGCAATTGTTATAAACGGGGATTCTCTGCATAGTTTCATACTCTGCATAGCAGCCATTATGCAGAACTCTACATAATGGCTGTTTTCAGCCAGTCGATTAGACGCTATAAAATATTATTTTATCCTAGACCAAACTGTCGATAGAAAAAACAGTTTTATATTTATATCGAGTCACATCTGATCCATATGAGATTATATGTCAGCAATAAACATCGTGCCTTCAGCCACCTTGACGGCTTCACCACCTACGCGTATGGTTAGTGTATCTTCTCCCTTATGATCCATTTCCAGGTTCAGCACGCTACGGCGCATTTTTTCATCGCCTCTTTGCACTGCAAAAGTGTAGGTGCCTTTTTGCATATGATCGAAAGAACATAAAAATGCGGCCAATGAAGGTATGGCAGTACCTACGGGTGGGTCATCATGGATGCCTATATTCGGCCCTACCAGGCGAGCGGCAAAGTCAGAATCTTGATACGGAGTTTTAGGCGAGATTAATAATATTTCTTGTGCGGCTGTTTGCGGTGCGATTGATTGACTCCATGCAGATAAATTAAATATTGCATTGCGTACTGTTTCATAATAATAAACAGGCACAATCAAATAGGGTATGCCACACGAAACTAGGCGGGTACAGTATTTTTTAGTATCAATATGTGCTTCTTCAATACCTAAAAAACTGGCTAGTTCGCCTTCTGTCGGGGCGAAGTAGTCGACAATCGGGGAGATGGTGCGTGTAAACTGGACAAAGCTGGGTTTACCATCGGTGCTGGTGACGTTAGCCTGAACTGCTCCGGTATTTTGCTCAAACACAACTGGTGTAAAAGTGTCTTCAAGATTCAGTTTCCCGCAGGCAGCTAATACATAGGCGGCGGCAATAATCGGGTGTCCTGCAAAATCGATCTCTGCTAAAGGTGAAAAAATCTTCATCCGGAAGTGATTCTTTTTGCCCTTTGTCTGGGACAGGAAAACGGTTTCGGTTAAATTTAGCTCCCTGGCTACCAAGCTCATATTTTTCTGACTTAAGCCTTCTGCTTCAGGGAAAACAGCAACCTGGGCACCATTAAAAATCTGTTTGGTAAAAACGTCAGCGATATAATATGTATAATTCATTTTGCTATTTTCCTAGGCTTACTTCTACGCGTTTATTCTCTATACGAATCGCATAGACATCGACAGCGACACTTGCATCTTCAATACAAATACCTGTTAACAGGCTGAAATGCTGTTTGTATAAAGGAGATGCCACCATCGGTTCGCCTTTAATATCACCCAATAAACCGCGTGATAATACATGGACTTTACCAAAAGGATCATAGTTATTCAACGCATACAGTGCATTTTCTTTGGGCATATAGAAAATAGCTACTTGCTTATCTTCAACTAAAGCACACACACCTGAATCGGGTTGCAAGTCTTCTACAGAGCAAATATCAATCCAGTGACTCATTACGCTTCCTCCACTGCTAACATGTGCAGCCGCTCTTCTTCATTAGCAGGTCGGATTTGTCCGCGTTCTTCGACAAAAAGTATATTTTCATCCGTTTTATCGCTATTAATAAAATGGCGAAAGCGTTTCAATTTGCTCGCATCGGCAATGGTGGTTTTCCACTCACATTGATAGGTATCAACGACATGCTGCATTTGTGTTTCCAGATCTGCACAAAGTCCTAGTTTGTCGTCGATGACTACTGATTTTAAATAATCCAGGCCGCCTTCCATGTTTTCCATCCATACTGAGGTACGCTGTAAGCGATCAGCGGTGCGTGAGTAAAAAGTTAATACACGGTCAATATATTTGATCAGTGTTGCTTTGTCTAAATTAGTAGCAAATAAATCGCCATGTCTTGGTTTCATACCGCCATTGCCACAAACATAAAGGTTCCAGCCGCCTTCTGTTGCGATAATACCAATATCCTTACTTTGCGCTTCTGCACATTCACGAGTACAACCGGATACTGCAAATTTAATTTTGTGCGGTGAACGTAAACCCTTGTAACGATTTTCCAGTTCCACCGCCAGACCGACACTATCATCGATTCCAAAGCGACACCAGGTGCTACCGACACAGGATTTTACCGTTCTTAAAGATTTACCGTAAGCATGGCCTGATTCAAAACCCGCATCGATCAATTCCTGCCAGATCAGCGGTAATTGATCGACACGCGCACCAAATAAATCGACGCGTTGCCCACCGGTTACTTTAGTGTACAGTTTATATTTTTTTGCTATTTGACCAATCGCAATTAAACCATCAGGAGTTACTTCACCCCCGGTCATACGAGGGACAACCGAGTAGGTGCCATCTTTTTGCATATTTGCCAGAAAGGTGTCGTTAGTATCCTGCAGACTAAGATGCTCGGTTTTTAGAATATAGTCATTCCAGTACGAGGCAAGAATCGATCCTACTGCCTGGCGGCAAACTTCACAGCCCCGGCCGTTACCATGTTTTTCTATCAGCTCATTAAAGGATTTAATTTCATTAACCATGATCAGGTTATATAAATCCTGGCGCGTATAGGCAAAATGTTCACAGATATCGGTATTAACTTCAAATCCTGATTTGGCTAATTCACAATCCAGAACAGATTTTAATAATGCGCTACAGCCACCACAACCTGTTGCGGCTTTAGTACACTCTTTCAAGGCTCCCAGTGTATGCTTGCCGGCTTCAACAGCTGAGCAGATTTGTCCTTTGGTGACATCAAAGCAGGAGCAGATTTGTGCTGATGCAGGCAGGGCATCAGGTCCTAAACCAACAGATTCATCCGAGCGGGCAGGTAAAATTAAGCTATCAGGATTTTCGGGTAAATCGATAGCATTCAGGTAGTATTGCGATAAAGTGCCATAGCCTGTGGCATCACCGACTAATACGGCACCGAGTAATTTCTTTTTGTCTGCACTAACCACCAGGCGTTTATAAATTTCCTCGGCGCCGTTCTGGTAAGTATAAACAAGCGCACCCTGTGAGTTAGCATGAGCATCGCCGATACTGGCGACATCAACTCCATTGAGCTTTAATTTGGTGCTCATATCGGCACCGGTAAAACTGGCTGCCTGTCCTGCCAGGTCAGCGACAACCGTACGCCCCATATTGTAACCAGGAGCAACCAGGCCGAAGGTTTGTCCATTCCAGACAGCACATTCACCAATAGCATAGATATCCGGGTCAGAGGTTTTGCACTGATTATCAATGACAATACCACCGCGTGAACCGACTTCTATTCCGCTGATGCGAGCAATTTCATCACGAGGGCGGATACCTGCTGAAAATAAAATAATATCCGTTTCTAGTTCGCTGCCGTCAGCAAACAACATTTTATGTTTGCGTTCTGTGCCGTCAATAATTTTTTGGGTGTTTTTATTGACTAATACCGAAATACCTAAGGCTTCAATTTTATCCGCCAGCATTTGTGCACCCCCAGCATCAAGCTGTGCCGACATTAAGCGTGGTGAAAACTGGATAACATGGGTTTTAAGATTCAGGTCCTTTAGTGCTTTTGCCGCTTCCAGGCCCAATAGACCCCCTCCAACTACTGCGCCGACTTTGGCATTCTTAGCCGCAGTTGCCATATTTTCCAGGTCTTCGATGGTTCGATAAACAAAGCAATTTTCACGCTGATGCCCTTCAACAGGGGGAACAAAAGCATAGGAACCAGTCGCTAAAATCAGTTTGTCATAACTTATAGTAAGACCTTTTGCTGAAGTGACCTGGTTATTTTCTTTATCAATGGCAACAGCCTTATCACCGAGGTGAATTTTAATATTGTTTTTATCAAAAAAACCTTCAGTGACCATGGATAGGTCTTGGGCCGTTTTTCCTGAAAAGTACTCTGATAAATGTACTCGGTCGTATGCGGGGCGTTTTTCCTCACAGAAAGTAATGATGTCGTAATTATCGTTTATAGGGCTAGCGACAAGGGTTTCCAGAAAATTATGTCCGACCATACCGTTACCAATAACAACTAAGGTTTGCTTTTTGCTCATGCGATCCTCTATAGATGCGTAAATCATATTTATAGTGTTAAGCAGCTTACATGCCATTTCTTAAGTTATTGTATTTTATTCTGTAAATATTAAAGGTTTTACTAAACATGAAAATCGTGCGCTATTATGGTGCAATGCGCTGCATCAATTGGTGCATTATGGGCCGCAATGAGCATACAAACAGTCGAACGGCAAATATAGACGAGACGTTGCCTTTTCTGCTCAATACCCGGGACGCTTAAACTTGTACTAAAAATAGCATCTTAAATTTTTCTGATTACCCATAACTCCCAGCTATACCTCAGAAATGACGAGTTTTTTAGCATAGTGATGTTTCAAGTTTTATTCTATTATGGCTGTGAGCTGTAGGTCATCAGCTGAATTTTTGTACATATTGGCTGCATTGCTTGCGCTTCAGAGAATTCTCTTTACTTGGTTTCTGGAATAGTGAATTTCTAAGCGATTGAAAGTAAATGCTTAAATATTTTTTATGCCTGGTATGGATAAAAAATTCAAAAAAAGCATTAATAACATTTTCATGGGCTAGTTTCGGTACTATCATCCGTATAAGATTTCTCCTCATTTCAAGGAATATTAATGCAAAATCTCTATATAGTGGTCGATGCCCCTGAAGACTGGGCACCTTATTACCCCAGTAATGAACTGATCAGTGTTAAGGATTTTCTATCACTACATATTAGTAAAACAGCTAAAGCCAAAGTGATTAATTTGTGTCGTGATTATAGTTACCTAGGCACGGGTTATTATTGCTCACTACTCGCAGAGGCGAGAGGTCAGCGAGTCATTCCCTCAATACGCAGTATCACCGATTTGAGTAATCATCACTTTTATCAACTATATGATGAGATGGATGAACCATTGCATAAGTATTTGCAACAGGATGATCATGCCTTGCTGACCAAAATATTTTTTGGTCAGACCAGTATTCCTGCGCTGGAAAAAATTGCCCGGCAATTATTTGAGTTATATCCCTGCCCAATTCTAGAAGTGAGTTTTGCACATCGTGTCAGATGGCAAATCGAGACTATTGTCCCAGGTAGTCTGGTACAGTTAAATGAAACCGAGCAAACTGAGTTTGCTGCGGCAATTGATAAGTACAGCAGTCAAATATGGCGTAAACCCCGATCAAAAAAACGCTATCGTTTCGAGTTGGCGATGTTATGTAATCCTCAGGAGAAATTACCGCCCAGTGACAGTAAAGCGATTAAGAGCTTTATCCGTGCCGGTAATGAATTAGGCATTGATGTTGATGTGATTGATGCCAATGATTATGCGCGTTTACTGGAATATGATGCTTTATTTATCCGCGAGACCACAGCAATAGACCACCATACATACCGCTTCGCAAAACGTGCCGAAAGCAAAGGGTTGGTAGTACTGGATGATCCCGATTCTATTTTAAAATGTACGAATAAAGTCTTTCTCGCGGATTTACTTAATGCCAATGGCGTAGCTACGCCAAAAACTGAATTACTGCTCAGGGATAGTGAGTTTGATTTTGCCTATTTAGAACAGCAAATCAGTTACCCGGGTGTATTGAAAATTCCTGATGGTTCATTTTCTATCGGGGTGGTTAAAGTCGCAAGTCGTGAAGAATTACAGCAACAATGTGCAGAACTATTTAAACAATCCGCAATTTTACTTTATCAGGAATATGTAAAAACAGATTTTGACTGGCGCATAGGATTTTTAAATAACAAACCAATTTATGCCTGTAAATACTATATGGCGCGTGATCACTGGCAAATTTATAATCACGACAATACCGGTACCGATAAGACTGGAGGCTTTGAGTCCATGCCTATCCATCAGGTGCCTAAAGAGGTGATTAAGATTGCCAGCAAAGCTGTTAAGTTGATTGGTGATGGCCTATATGGTGTTGATTTGAAACAATTACCTGACCGTAATGTGATTATTGAGGTAAATGATAATCCCAGTATCGATAGCGGTGTTGAGGACCATTATATGGGGTATGATTTGTATTTAAACATTATGGCTGAGTTTTTACGGCGACTTGAACGTCAGCACATAGCATGAGGATTTATGTATATTCCAGTTGATTGTTTCTCAAAAAATTACACAGAAGCCAGAGACAAGTTTTTAAGCGCATGTCAGGCAGTAGAAGGTAAGCTGTCATCTTATGAAAATAACATTGCCGATATTAACCGTGCCTTAGTGACGGATGTTTTCTACCTAGGCTCTAGGCATGCGCGTAATCTCTTAGTGCTTATCAGTGCTACGCATGGTGTTGAAGGTTATTGTGGCTCGGCAGCACAAATTGATTTTTTGCGTCATATAGCGAAAATGGACACCGATATTGCTGTGCTTTTAATCCATGCCTTGAATCCCTATGGTTTTGCTTTTGACCGTCGCGTTAACGAAGATAATATTGATTTAAATCGTAATTGTGTCGATTTTGCAAGCATACCGATGAATAAAGCTTACCAGGCTTTAATGTCGGATTTAAATCTGCAGGACTTAGATGATGATAGTTTGGTTAATAGCCAGAAAAAATTACAGCAGTATCGCCTGGATTGGGGAGACAGGGTTTATGAGCAGGCAGTGAGCGGTGGTCAATACACTGATGCAGCCGGGCTATTTTATGGTGGCAACGGCCCTAGCTGGTCACATCAGCTTACTCAGCAATTGATTGATGAATACACTATTTCTGAGCGACAAAAAGTCATCGTACTGGATATACATTCAGGGTTAGGGCCGTATGGCTATGGTGAAGTGATTAGTGATCATTCGCCCGCGAGTCAAGGTGCACAATGGGCACGGCATTGTTTTGCCCATAATATGACCGAGCCGGCTGCCGGCACCTCGAGTTCAGTACCTAAACACGGGTTAATGGATTATTTATGGCATATGCATTTACCCGACAAAGGCTGTTATGTCACACTGGAGTTTGGTACCTTTGCCGTCGATAAAATGTTTGCATTATTACAACAGGAAAACTATTGCTGGCACCATCCAGTCGCCCCGGAAACTAAACAAGCGATACAATGGCAATTACGCGAATATTTTTATCCCGAGCATCAGGATTGGCAAGAAATGGTTTTATTCCGTTGTCAGCAGATTATTGCTATGTCCCTGCAAAAACTAGCAAATGAGTAACGCTGGCATCAGTTTTCGCCCTGCCACTAAAGCCGATATAAGTCAGTTGGTACTCATTGAAAACTGCTGTTTTACACAGGATAAAATGACGCAGCGCAATTTCTTATGGATGTTGGATAAAGCACATGCCGATCTTATTCTGCTGGAAGTTGATGGAATTATAACGGGCTATGGTTTGCTGCTATATCGACGCGGCACTTCTCTGGTTAGACTTTATTCACTGGCTATTTTACCTGATCAGCAAAGTAGCGGATTGGGTAAGGCGCTGATGCAGGCACTGGAAAAAAAGGTGCAACAACGTGATTGTGTCTATTTACGGCTAGAAGTCAGGCGAGATAATGAGCGCGCTATAGCGCTCTACCAGCGTTTGAATTATCGTCAGTTTGATCGTAAGCTGGACTATTATGAAGATCACAGCGAAGCCTTGTGTTTTGAAAAGCGGATTATCTATCCGCAACCAGAAGCGCGCTTACAGGTCCCTTATTATCCACAAACCACTGAATTTACCTGTGGCCCCGCGTCATTGATAATGGCAATGTCGGCTCTTGATAGAGGGGTTGAAAAATCTCTGGCGCATGAGTTGCAATTGTGGCGCGAATCGACCACTATTTTTATGACCGCAGGTCATGGTGGATGTGGTCCGCATGGTCTAGCACTCGCGGCCTGGCGACGTGGTTTTCAGGTAAATATGTTTCTTAGTCAGCAAGATATATTATTTTTCAATACGGTCAGAAGCAAAGAAAAACAGGCTATTATATCTCTGGTACAAGAGGATTTTCTGCGTCAACTGGAGCCGACATCGGTAAATATACATTATCAAAATATAGAATTCGATGCATTGATCACACAGCTAGATGCTGGAAATATTCCTTTAATTCTAATTAGTACCTATCGAATTAATCGTAACAAAGCCCCACACTGGGTGGTTTTAACCGCACATGATGAGCACTTTATTTATTTGCATGATCCTGATATTGATGATGAACAACATGCCAGTGTGACAGATAATTTTTTTGTTCCTGTCCCCAAATCAGATTTTCAAGCCATGGCGAAATTTGGCCGTAGCCAACTACAAGCCGCACTAATTATTGCAAAACCATGACCGATAAAACGCTCCAATGTATTACGCTTTGCTTAGCTAACTCTTTTGATTTTCCAGCGCTTTGTGAAAATTTTCTCACTAATAATCGAGCTGTCTTATTAAAGGGTGTTTTGCTCATAGAGCATAATCAGGCATATTCGGTGATATTCCCCTATGGTGTGGTTGTTCATTGGAATGTTACGTTAGATGAACGGCGCAAGTTGCAGACTCAACTGTGTAGGTTTGCGATTGGAATTCATGAGGAAGTTCAGGAAGATAATTTTCGCTATATAACGAATGCTCTGGAGAACCGGATTAAGTTTGACTGTATTGAAATCAAGGCGGGCGATGACACTCATAACCTGATTGCTGTTGCTCATGCTATGGCCCAGTCTATTAATCTTTCTTCATTCGAACAACATGCACAGGAAACTATTGAAAAGACGAAACATTTACCTGAATCATTAGCTAAAACGGGGCAGATCAATTTATCAAAAAAAGCTCTGGCTAAAATTCGAGGCCAATTGTTTCTGACCAATAGTAATATAGTACTGAAGTTTGATTTACTGGATATACCCGAGTTTTTTTGGGAGCATCCCGAATATCAAGCTTTATATATGCAAATGGCTAATTATCTAGAGTTGCAGCAGCGCACAGATGTGTTATCCAAAAAACTGGAAACCATTCATGATTTATTAGGCATGCTGGCTGACGAACAAAAACATCAACATTCATCGACGCTGGAATGGATCATTATTATTTTGATTATGGTGGAAATAGTGATTACTCTTGTTGATAAACTGATGTAACTGTGTTTTGAACTTAAAACGCGGAAACGGGTATGACAGCTAGAAACTGAGTTGCATTTCCTCTTTTTTTGATTGGGGAACGAATAAAATCGCTATTTCCTGGTAAAACTCAATTTTGCCAGGAATAGCTAACAAGTTACTTTCAACGATATAAGTTATTTATTTTTCAGAACCATAGCCCTGTAATTCCATAAAACCTTGACCAGTATGGCTTCCTTCAATATTCACAGGCCCTTCCCAGTAAATAAGGTAAGTGGTTAACCTAGCATCAACTTCACAGTTATTAACAATACTGCTAATATTTAAATCAATTTTTTTGCTGGGTATTTTTAAATTCCAGAAAACAGGATAATTTAGCAGGTAAAAAATCACCCCACTGGTGATCAAACCACGCAATACCCGTAACGCGCTCCTGGGTATTGGCAATTTTCAGTGTGCCAGTAATATTCATCCGGGTACGAGAATAGTAATAGCTATCTCCGGCTATATCTAAAGAAATAATGCCATCTTTACCATGATTAACCACGGGTTGTGTATTTTCTAATTGCAGGTCGAATGCAAACTGGTCATTGGCTACTTTTAGGCGATCATGACCATTTTGACCGTGCATAAACCAGTTCTGATGTTTAAACATGAAGCTATCTTTTATGCCGACCGATGGATTGCCTGCGGTCCGGCTCTGATCGGTAAAATGCCGTTTTTTCGCATGATCACTTAACGAGCTATGGAATACGGTGTGGGTCATTAAGTTATTGACCAGGAAGCTTGTAAAATGAAAACTATACTCGTTGCCACTCTCAGTTATTAAGCGGCCATTGTAGTACCACCATTCCATGGTATTAGTATGGTAGCCATCATCTCTGGGTAATATGATATTTTGTTGAGTATTTGCCCGGGTATCAAACCATTGTGTTGCCACTTTTGGTTTAGTCAGTTCCAAAAAAGCCCAGATACTTGCTGCCAGAGAGAAAATAACCACGACATAAATCATTTTGTTATTTTTACTTTTCTTTTTATATTTTTTCTTTACCCGGACTTTTGTCTTCATAATGAGGTTAGTAGTTACTGTGTTGTAAGTGTTTTTTGTTAGTTGAACGCTATTGATGTTATGTAATGTAGCGTAGCAGGTAGCAATATACACAAATAGGCAGGAGTAAAAAAGCTTTAGTTTTTTCTGCTGATAGTAATAAAAAAGCTATTGAGCGGCTTTATGCGTACAGGCAAACTATGAATTAGTCTCTATGGCAACAATACAAGGGGAATTGTAGATGCAGTCGAGTTTTGCAAAGGAATTGTAGTATTGACACGGTTTTGCCGGAAATAGGCAAGTGGCTTCATTCTAAAAAGTGTTGTAGCCTTTTTAGCGTATCTAAGTGGATTGTGCTACAGGAGCATCACAAACTGCATGTAAATCGTGAGCGTATGCTTTCTCAGTAAGAAAGTAAAAAGATAGAAAAATAGCTGAACTTAAGGCGCAAGGGTAAAATAATCGCAGAGACAAGGAAAATCCTGTCCCTGCGAGATCAACAGGCCTTAGAAGATGATGCTGCCTTGCAGCCAGAACTTGTTAGTATCTTTAGTTAATTCCGGGTCATATGCAACGTTGCCATTTACATCGGCTGCATCATAAAAAGCATATTTAGCGAGTAATTGATAATGTTTGCCAAATTTTTTGGTGATTAAGAAATCATATTCATTACCGTAGTTGATACTGTTAGTGACACTCTGGAAATTATGATAAACAAACGCCATTTTGATACCCAAAGGTTGGGCACCCAGAGTTGCATTAATGTCACGCACACCATCTCTAGGCGTGACCAGGAACTTATCTGCCCAACCCTGGAATTTATGATTGGTACCAAAAGGCGTCTGGAAAGCACTGGTACCATTGGCACCTAGTTCTTCTACCGCCCCTTTGAGAGTAACTCCCATAAAGCTGGCTCCTCCCATAAGGCTGTAACGTCCAAGAGTAAAGCTATTCGGGTTATTGGCTAAATTAGTCTGGAAACTGTATTCAGCCCGGTAATGCAGTTTTATATCTTTGGTAATTTTGGGTGAGCCAGTTACACTTAGTCCATATGACTGGGCCGATCGGGCAGCTTGTCCCTTATCATAATCTGATATCCAAAAACCATAACCAGTCACACTGGCAATGTCTTTAAAGTTATAGTTAGCGTTAGCAAACGGGAATTGAACTTTATCTTTTTGAGACCAGATATTTAGTACCTGACCAATATAGCCGGTTTTCAAGGTCAAATTGTCTATAGATTTATTGGTGACGAAAACTGAGTCATAGGTTTGCTCCATTTGACGCCAACCAACATTACCAATGAAACGCGAGTCGTCAATAATGATGCGCTGTCTACCACCAATAATTGCTGTATCTGGAATACCTTTATAGCTTACCCATAACTGATTTAATTCACTTGCCTGAGGGTCAGCAACAACTTCACGATTGGGGTCAAAGCTAGGACTTGCAAGGGGTGCAAAGTAGTCTTTCTGCATGGCAAGGTCGCCTTCAAATTCAGCGAAAGCTTGAAAACTTTTGAATGAAGGCGTTAAATAACCAAGGCGTAAACGCATTGTATTGGCATACGCTGTCTCCCGGCCATTGTCGGCAACATCTGCCAATTCAAAACGGTAGCGTAAATCGACTTTAAACTGGCCGTATTTTGCATCTTCCTGATTAAGTTTTAAGGCATTTTCAACAGTTTTATCGAAATCATTAGCAGCAACGGGTTGAATACAGATTGCTGCAAGGATGGCAGAGGACAGGGCGGTTTGAACCCAGCGCTTAGGATTCAGAATATTATTTAGTAGTACATGCATAAGTGGGGTTCTCTTAAGGTGAAAAATTAATGTGCTTTATCGCATTCAGCTAAAAAGGTAAGCAGACTTTCGCGATATTTATAGTAATCAGGGTGGGCTAATAAGTTTTTACGTGTTCTGGGTCTGGGTAAATCTATTTCTTCGATTTTACCGACTTTGGCATTAGGGCCATTGCTCATCATGACTACACGGTCGGCTAATAAAATAGCCTCATCGACATCATGGGTCACCATAATTGCGGTCACCTGAGTGCGTTGCCACACTTCCATTAACACTTCCTGTAGTTCCCAGCGTGTTAATGAATCAAGCATTCCAAAGGGTTCATCGAGTAATAATAATTTTGGTGATAGTGCAAAGGCGCGTGCAATTCCGACACGTTGACGCATACCATTAGATAGTTCGCCGGCTTTTTTAAACAAACAATCACCTAGTCCCACACGGGTAATATAGTATTCTACTATATCTTTGCGTTCCGACATGGTCGCATGCGGATAAACTTTGTCGACACCCAATAAAACGTTTTCAAAAGCCGTCAGCCAGGGGAATAAACTTGGTGCTTGAAAGACTACGCCACGGTCAGGACCAGCGCCAGAGACTTCCTTATTGTCCAGAATAATACCTCCCTCGGAGACCTTGTTTAAACCCGCTGTCATAGAGAGAACAGTCGATTTACCACAACCTGAATGGCCAATGATAGAAACAAACTCGCCTTTTTTTATACTGAGTTCAAAACCATCGACTACTTTAACGCTGCTGTTGCCATCGGATGTAGGATATATTTTCGATAACTGCGAAAATTCCAGGTATTTTGGCTTGCCGATATCATCTTTTGTGGGTTTTAGTGCCGAACGATCATGTTGCCAGTCATTACTGGTATTGGGACGGACATTAGGCAAAATAATTTTATCACCAGCTTCCTGGCTAGATTTTTCAATCCCGATATCCATTAAATACTTAGTGATGTCACCGCGTAGTCGTTTAAATTCTTCGTTGTGATTCAGTGCCGTTCTGTCTCTTGGACGGGGTATATCAATATGGAAATCCGGGCCCAGTGTTGCGTCAGGTCCAGGATTTAAAGGTATAACGCGATCCGCCATATAAATAGCTTCATCGACATCATTGGTAATTAAAACAACGGTTTTCTTTTCTTTTTCCCAGATACTGATGATTTCATCTTGCAAATTACCTCGGGTTAAGGCATCTAATGCACTGAGAGGTTCATCTAATAATAAAATATCAGGGTTTGCCGCCAGGGCGCGTGCCACGTTAACTCGTTGACGCATACCACCTGACAGTTCAGTAGGCCTTTTGTCCATGGCATGGCCTAAGCTGACCATTTCTATGTATTTTTTGGTATGTGCGGTGCGTTTATCAACTGACCAATCTTTAAAAATTTCATCAACTGCTAAGGCGACATTTTCAAAAACAGTCAGCCAGGGCATGAGTGAATAATTTTGAAAAACCACACCTCTGTCAGGGCCTGGAGAGGTGATAGGCTCTCCCTGTTTCAATAAATCACCCGTGCTCGGCTGAATGAGTCCGGCAATGGCAGAAATCAATGTGGTTTTTCCGCTACCGGAAAAACCGACAATGGCGATAAATTCACCATCTCTAACATCTAAATTGATGTTTTTTAAAATAGATGTTTTAGCTTTGCCTTCACCATAGGATTTACAGACATTTTTTAACTCTAATAAGGGCCTGGCTGGATCATTTGATGCAACTATCTTTGTGTTGTCGCGCATAACATCTTTCTCTATTGCTGACATAATTGACTCCGATTAGAGGTTGTTACCATCAAAAGAAAAGATATTTTGTAAAGACTGCATAATACGGTCCAGAATAAAGCCGATAATACCGATGGTGAATACAGCCACCATAATTCTACCTAAAGAGTGTGAGCTACCATTCTGAAATTCATCCCAGACGAATTTACCTAAGCCCGGGTTTTGCGCCAGCATTTCGGCTGCAATTAAAACCATCCAGCCCACACCTAATGATAAGCGCATACCTGTAAAAATATAGGGTAGAGCCGAAGGCAAGATGATTTTTCTAATTTGTGTGTACCAGTTAAGGCGTAACACTTTACCGACGTTGACCAGATCCTTATCAATGGAAGCAACGCCAACTGCAGTATTAATTAAGGTTGGCCATAAAGAACATAAGGTCACTGTGATTGCCGAGGTTAAAAATGATTTTTCAAACCAGGAATCATCGGTGGTGACATATAGCGCACTGACAACCAAAGTAACAATAGGTAGCCAGGCTAGCGGGGAAACAGGTTTAAAAATCTGTATTAAAGGGTTAATAGCAGTATTAAACAGTGGACTCATGCCACAAATAATACCGACGGGTACAGCAATAATAGTCGCGATCAAAAAACCGGCAAATACAGTATATAAGCTGGTAATAATCTGATCCCAGTAAGTTGCTTTTCCGGTATAAGGACGCATTTTTATTTCAGCATCAGGGTTTTTAGCTAGTTTTTTTACATTGCGAGCTTCTTGACGCTCGTTAAAAGCGACTTCTTTCAAGCGTTCCTCCTTATGATCCGCTACTAAACTGCCTACTTCATGCCAAACAGCGGAGGGGCCAGGGATAGCGCCTAAGCTGGTATGAATCTGTGTTGCGGAGGCACTCCATAATCCGAGGAATATGATAAAGGCTATAATGGGCACGCCCATGATTAACCAGAGTTGTTTGACTTGCTGTGTCGGGTTTTCACCAGCAGCTATTTTAACCAGGGGTACAAACCATGTAAGTCCGGTTATATTAAAGAATTTGATCAGTTGATTGGTCATTATTGGACACCTATTTTGCGATATTGCATAAATAATCGATTGGCATTATATTTTTTGCAAAAAGAGAAGCATTCTGCTATTACATTTACGGATATAAGAATTATGTAGCCCATCAGAAAGACTGCTACATTAGCTGATGGCTACGCCGTTGATTATCCTGCCCCTGAATAAATAACCGCTAGTATCACTCTTGTTTTGTAAAAAGAGTGATACGTCCTTGTATCAAAAAACATCCATATTAAAAGTAGTGCATAACAACACTACACAGGGAGGAACAGGGCGAAGCTTAAGTTAATCTATGATTTTTCCACCCACAACTTTTTGATTAGCTTTTAGACCAATCGCGAATTTAGCTAAATAGGCATTGGGTTGTGATCCATCGTAGACAATATTATCGATAAAGTCTTTTTGTGGTGGTTTGAATCCTGATTCGTTATCAAGAGGGAAATCAACTGCATTAGCTTTGCCTTCAGCAATCAATTCTTTGGCTGCTTGCATATAGATGTCTGGACGATAAACTTTTTTCGCAATTTCCATAAACCAGGCATCTGATTTAGCTTCGTTGATTTGTCCCCAGCGACGCATTTGTGTCAAATACCAGATTGCATCACTGTAATATGGGTAAGTAGCTTTGTTTCTGAAGAATGTATTAAAGTCAGGCATCGGGCGTTTGTCGCCTTTTTCGTACTCAAAAGTGCCGGTCATGCTATTCGCGATAACATCGTAGTCAGCACCTACATATTTACTTTCAGATAGGATCTTTACAGCTTCTGGACGGTTTTTGTTATTGTCAGCATCCAGCCAGATTGCAGCACGGATCAGAGCTTTAACAACAGCAAGGTGAGTATTCGGGTTTTTATCGGCCCAGGCCTTACTTACACCAAAAACTTTTTCAGGGTTATCTTTCCAGATTTCATAATCGGTAATAACAGGAACACCGATGCCTTTAAATACGGCTTGTTGATTCCATGGCTCACCCACACAATAACCATAAATAGTACCCGCTTCCATAGTTGCAGGCATTTGTGGTGGAGGCGTTACTGACAACAGCACATCTGCATCAATTTTTCCGCTGGTATCTTGCGGTGGTGCATAATAACCAGGGTTAAGGCCACCGGCCGCTAGCCAGTAGCGTAATTCGTAGTTATGCGTAGATACAGGGAATACCATGCCCATATTGAACGGCTTACCTTCACTTTTAAATTTTTCGACAACTGGCTTTAACGAACTGGCTTTAATAGGGTGCACCGGCTTGCCTGCCTGCATCGGGACATGAGGTTTCATTTGCGCCCAGATGTCATTGGAAACAGTAATTGCATTGCCGTTTAAATCCATGCTGAAAGCCGTGATAATATCGGCTTTAGTGCCAAAACCAATGGTCGCTCCCAGCGGTTGACCTGCGAGCATGTGTGCGCCATCAAGCTCACCGTTAATGACGCGGTCTAATAATACTTTCCAGTTGGCTTGGGCTTCTACTTGTACAAATAAGCCTTCATCTTCGAAGTAGCCCTTTTCATAGGCAATGGCTAAAGGTGCCATATCGGTTAATTTAATAAAGCCAAATTTTAGGTCTTCTTTTTCAAGGTTTTCAACTGCATTAGTGGGGGAACTAATAATCAGGGTCGTTGCTGACAAAGCAATTGACAGGGCTGTGGTTAATTTTTTAAAAGTAGATATATTCGTTTCTTTCATGAATATCCTCGGTGATAACAATAAATTTTTACAAAAAAAAAGCGTCCACAAGCCGAATGCATAGTTGGGGGGGGAAATGCATTCCGAATGAAGACGCCTTTGTCTGGTTAGCTCAGCTTTGAACCTTTATTTAAACCCCGTCGTTGGAGTTATATATTTATGTTTAAGCATTTGGCATGCCAAAATATAATGGTAAATATATTTTTCTTTAAATAGTATTATAATTCAGTTGTTTATATTATATTGTTTGAATTAAATAAGAAGGTAGCGATTATTTTAGCGTGATCATATTGCACTAAAACAGGGCTTTTTTTGTGCCTGCGTACTCACAAGAGAGCGTGGATCTTATTTTAAAATAGAAAAGTGACGACAGCTGTTAGTGCGCCCTTATCGATTACAGGCACTGCAAGCAGAGAGCTAATTGCTGCGGGGTCGGATGTTGCGCCATTGATATTGCTTTTACCAATAACGGGAACCCCGGTAAGCCAGGCGCGACCAACTGAACCTTGGCCTTTAGCGATGGTTTTACTTTCAAAGATACTTGCCAATGCGTTATTCTCTTTTCCGTAAGCCGTCTGGCAGAGTAATTTTTTATGCTCTTTATCGGGTAGCCATATTTGCAGACGTTTGGCTATGGGAGTGGATTTGGCTGATAAGAAAGTCATGATGTAGACTTGCTCCTGATGGATGGCAACGGGTATGCCGATGCCTTTGGTGATTTCAGCCTTTTTGGCATCCCTGCTTCTAATAAACATAGGGCTGTTGCCTATATCTTCCATGATAATAGGGTACTCTTTTTCCCAGACAATGCCGGGTAAGCCGCTGCCTTTTAACAGTGTGGTTTTACGGGAAATATTTTCAAAATAGTCTAAGGTTCCGTAGTACCCATCTATGACACTGAGCTCATTACTGTGCTCAGGGGTATTGGCCCAGACTTCGATTGCGCCATGATTTTCATCACCTCCGCATAGAAACACAATGACAGCCATTAAAAACTCGCCTGCCATGACTGGCATACCTATTGCGCAAGTTAGCCCTGCTTTCTGCGCGGCTTTTGTGCACTCATAATAAGGGCTATCTAATTCGGTAATGATAATAGGATGTCCCGTAGCCCAGACATTGCCGGGCAGGCCTTGTTGATAGGCAAATTGTTTGCGTGCACTGATGCCGCCAAATTCCTTGAACTGTCCATAAATACCATCGGCTAATTCAAGATGGGTGCGTTGTTTATTAGGAATCCAGATTTCAGTAATTTTAATAAATGTTTTCATCAAATTAATTTTGTTTATGGTTCTATGCTTGATATACAACGATAGAAACCATTAATAGTCATTTCCAGTATTTGTGACTTTTTACAGAAGATAGGTTTTGTTGCTCAATCGAATTCTAGCAAAGTGGACTGCCATATTCCTGTGTTTACTATAAAGTCTGATTGCTGCACATTATTTTATAACGCTTATTTGAGGCATCAAGGTGCTGTTATATGAATACATTTTGCCAGTCATAAATGATACAAAAATAATTTGCATTTGTCGTGCCAAGCCGCTTGAAAGCTTTTATTTATTGAATAATTTATTTATATTTCAATATGATATGGATGCTGTTCTGATTTTGTGCAATAAATAATATTTACAGCGCTTAGTTACGCGCGTTGAGATGGTGCAGATGTGTTGGATTATGAGCTATTATGGGGATTTGGATGTGTAGTAAGCTAATTATTGCTAGCTAAGTGTCTGATTAACTGTGTGCTTATGGTATTTTACTTTTAGAGTCAGGTTAGCCTATAAAATGGTATAAAAATTGCTTTATAATATAAGACTATTTATATAAGGAAAATAGCATGTCTAAAATGAGTCATATTAATGTTATAGAAAAGTATGAAGAGCACCTGAATGAAATTCATAGTATTTTGTCTTCTATTTTGAGCTGTTTCGCTGATGACAAGGTGTTTGAGCTAAATCAAAAAGACTTAAAAGAGATGCTTAACTCTTTATGTAACTATTATCCTTTTATTAGCTTGTTGTATTTACTTGACGAAACAGGCAAGCAAATATGTATGAATGTTCCAGGGATCAATTTTAAAAATCAGCCTAAAATCGGGCGTGGTTTAGATAGAAGTAAACGACCTTATTATTTATTAGCGATGAAGTCTGAATCAGTTGTTGTCACTGAGCCATATTTATCCAGTGTCAAAAGGGAATTATGCCTTTCAACCAGTGTGAAAGTTTGTGATAACCAGGGTGTGCTTGTCGGCATTATAGTTTTGGATATTGATTTGTCGGCGATCTTGTCCTTTTTAACCGGAGATAGTAAACGCATACATTTTGAGCCCTATTTTAAAACGATGTATTCGCTGATTGTGCTTGGTTTATTTGCTGTTTCACTGATTTTATTGTATGCGGCACTGAGAGAATGTATGCAGGTTATGCAGATCTTAATATATCAACCCGATGAGATTGTTATGCCATTTGGTGTAGTGATTTATTTAACCCTGGCGCTGGCTATTTTTGATCTGGCCAAGACGACTCTGGAAGAAGAGGTGCTGTTATATAAGGATATATTGCGCCATAGTTCAACTCGGCGAACGATAACCCGTTTTGTTGCAGCGATTATTATTGCCGTCTCAATAGAAGCATTATTAATGATTTTCAAGTCTGCCTTACATGATGGTGAGAATATGCTGGATGCAGTCTGGGTCATGCTGGCATCGGCGATGTTATTACTGGCGCTGGGCGTTTATATCTATCTCGGTAGTAAGGCGGAGGTAATGTTGACTAAGGGGCGCAGTAAAGCAAATATAGGCAACAAAAGTGAATGATTGGTTTTTATTCTCAGAGTAAAGATACACATAATAATTAATTTAAACGCAGGATTTTTACACAGACAAATGCAAACAGTTTTTCCATATTTTCAAGCTATCATTAGTGTCGCAAGCGGCAGAATTGTCGGATATGAAGCGTTAGCCGGACACACTAAACAGCGGCAGCTTATTTCTGATGAGACAGTTACTGTACCAGGCACAGCTGCTTCAGCTGAACAAACGAGAGAGTTAGACCGGCAAGTCCGATGGCTGGCGTTGCAAAAATTCTCGGTATTAGAGGATAAAACTAGCTACATAACACTTAATATATCGGCGGCGAACATTGATTGTCTAAATAATGTCAAACAGTTACCTACGATTGAGATGCTGGAGAAATTAAATATAGATAGAAGCCGGGTCATTATCGAGATTGCTGATGGCGAAGCAGAGATAGGTAAATTGAAAGAGGCCGTTAAATTATATCGCCAACATGGCCTGAGAGTAGCTGTGGATCATTATGGTTCAGGATATTCTCAGCTAGATCGAGTTATTGCGCTTAATCCTGATATTATCAAGATTGATATGCGTTTATTCAAAAAAGCGGCAAAAGGAGGAGGGGCTGCTAGTGAAGCTGTGCAATTGCTGACTCGATTTGGTAAACGTCAGGGATACCAGATTATTTGTGAAGGCGTTGAAAGTATGCATGAGTTTTTCTTTGGCCTGAGTTGCGGAGCGCAATATATGCAAGGCCATTTATTCTCAGCTGCTGAGTTAGACTTTAAATCTCCTGATTTTTATCAACAACATATTGCATCATTGAGAAATAAGTTCTTGACTAGAAATCTGGCAAATGAACAGAAAAAACTTGATAGATTCAGTAAAATTGAGCGTTTAGCCTATAAACTAAAAGAAGCTTTGCAGCATGATTTTAATTTGAATGAATTATCTAGCTGGGGTTTTGAGGATCTAGGAGTGCTCAAGTTTTATTTGTGCAATTCAAATGGTGAACAAATTTCACCAGACTTTAACTTTAAGAATAGTCACTGGTACAGCGATGCAAAAAAAATGGGTCACAATTGGTCATGGCGCTCCTATTGTTATCAAACAATTGCGTTGCATAATTGTGGCATAAATAATCAAGTAGTGATTTCTGACAGTTATCGGGATTATGAAAGTGGCGTTTTATGTAAGACTTTATCTTTGTATCTGGATAACGAGAGAATGTTAATGATCGATATGAGAAATGAGGTAAATTAAATCGAACCCTTATTAGTTAATACAATACCCATCGGAACATATATGCAAATAAGCATTACCACGCCAGCATTATTGTTTCCCGCTATTTCTGTGTTATTTCTAGCTTATGCCAACCGCTATTTAGCTATTTCGAAAAGAACTAGAGAACTGCATGGCTTATATAATAAAACACAAAGCTTTTATGCAAAGAAACAGGTGGAAAGCTTAAGAAAGCGCATACGTCTAATAATCATTATGCAATTATTGGCTGTGATGGGGATTATTAGTTGTGTATTCACGATGGGTCTGGTTTTTTTTGGTTTACAACAAATCGCCACTTACTGTTTTTTAACGGGGATGATCTTAATTGTGTTTTCTTTATTGGTGTCTATGTGGGAATTATTGATTTCAACCCAGGCATTGAATATTGAACTACAGAAAATCGAAGGAGACTGAATTGCATAACTGGATGATTTTTACCGATCTGGATGGTACTTTACTGGATCATGATAATTATAGTTTTGCTCTGGCATTACCTGCCTTAGACATAATCAGAGAGTTACAAATTCCTTTGATTATTAACTCCAGCAAAACCTACGCAGAAATAAAAGACATTCGTAGAGAATTACATAATCATTGGGCTTTTGCTGTAGAAAATGGTGCTGCTGTATTTTTGCCTCAGGGCAATCTCTCTGGCTATGATAATAGTATGCAGCAGATAATTTTAGGTTCACCTCTTGAAGATATTTTAAAAGTCATCAATAGCCTACGCGAACAATATGGTTTTTTATTTAAAGGGTTTTCAGATTACAGTGTGCAAGCATTAATGCTAGAAACGGGGTTGACGGAAATTCAGGCGCAGCAGGCAAAACAGCGCTTAGCCAGTGAACCGTTAAAATGGCTGGATACGCAGCAAAATTTAAGCCTGTTTAATCAGGCTTTGCAAAAGCAGGGTTTACAATTAATTAAGGGTGGACGTTTTCAGCATGTGATAGGGCAAAATGACAAAAGTCAGGCGATGGCCTGGATAATAAATAAGTTTAAGCTACACAATGTTCATACCATTGCACTGGGTGATAGTATGAATGATTCTAGAATGTTGGATCAAGCTGATTATGCAGTGGTTATCAGACAATTAGATGGCAAGCATCTGCATGTGAATAAAAGTTCACAGCGCGTTATTTATACGCAACATCCTGCGCCGCTAGGATGGCAGGAGGCAATGGCTCAATTAATTACTAATACAATTTTAGGAGAAAGAAATGAGTGATTTTTTTCAGAATGGCACGATTACGACGCTACATAGTTTGAATAAAGATCGGCTAACGGATATGGAAGCCGAACTACAAACATTTGCCCAAAAAAGGCCAATGGGTCTAGTGTTACCTTCTTTATTCTCCGAACTAAAAGGGCCAGCACTAGAATCTATTATCAAAGAGATCAGTCAGGTTCCTTATTTGAACGAAATCATTATTGGGCTTGATAATGCCAATGCTGAAGAATTTGCTTATGCTCGAGAATTTTTCAGTGTCTTACCGCAACGACATAGAATTTTATGGAATGAAGGACCGAGGCTACGCAAACTGAATGTGCAATTGATAGAAAAAGGCATTGCGCCCAAGGAACTGGGCAAAGGGCGTAATGTCTGGTACTGCTATGGATATGCAATTGCTTCGGGGCGTTCTGAGGCAATTGCAATACATGATTGCGATATCCTGACCTATAACCGGGGTATGTTAGCTAGTCTGTTTTACCCTGTTGCTAATCCGGCATTTAATTTTGAATTTTGCAAAGGTTATTATTATCGAATGGCAGACGGCAGGATTAATGGTCGGGTTTGTCGCTTACTAGTGACTCCTTTGCTAACAGCATTAAAAATGGTAGTAGGTCCAATGGATTATCTGGACTATCTGGATAGTTTCCGCTATTCGCTGTCGGGTGAATTTGCTACACGCTTGGATACCATTAAGGAAATCCGGATTCCCAGTGACTGGGGGCTGGAAATCGGCGTATTATCCGAAATGTATCGCAATCAATCCCGCAAGCATATTTGTCAGGTAGAAATAGCCGATGCCTATGATCATAAACATCAGGAATTATCACCTGAATATGTAGATGCCGGACTATCCAAGATGAGCATTGATATTGCTAAATCAATTTTTCGCAAGCTGGCAACCGAGGGTGTGGTTTTAAGTAAGGAGGTTTTTAGATCAGTGAAGGCCACTTATTATCGTGAAGCACTGGATGCGGTTGAAGCCTATTATAATGATGCCTGTTTTAATGGCTTAAAATTTGACCGGCATCAAGAAGAAAAAACCGTGGAATTATTTTCCCAGAATATTATACGAGCGGGTGATACTTTTCTGGAGCGACCCAGTGAAACGCCTTTTATTCCCAGTTGGAATAGAGTGGTCAGCGCCATACCCGATATTCTTGATCGTTTGCAAGATGCGGTTGAAGAGGATAATGCATAGAGCAGGGAGCATAAATCTAGATAGAATGCCATGGATGGCATTATTTACATCCATGTGTCTGGATTCATGTTGTGCATCCCTGCATCCTCCTCTTTCAGGTAAATGCTAATCTGCTCCCAGCAGATTAGTCCGACCTCCCTGCCGAATAATTAAAAATGTTCTCATATTGATGAGATATAATTCAAATTGTTGTTAGTTTGTAGGGGAAGTTTGTGAAAGTTATCTTGATGATCTTGGCCGCTGTTATGAGTACGAGTTGTGCAACTACAGAATTTTCAAAAACAGTTGATTATGTCGATATAAATCGATTTATGAAAAAATGGTATGTGATTGCAGGTCGATTAACTTTTATGGAGTCAGGTGCATATAACGCTGTTGAGGTATACACTTGGAATAATCAAGAGGATCGAATTGATATTGATTTCACTCTGATTAAAGATTCTTTTGAGGGAAAGAAAAAATCTATTCCTCAAAAAGGATGGATTGAAAATACTCAAACGAATGCGCACTGGAAGGTAAGTCCTTTTTGGCCTTTGAAGTTTAATTACCTCGTTATTGACTTGGCAGAAGATTATTCATGGACTGTCATTGGTGTTCCGGGACAAGAGTGGATATGGATAATGTCAGCAGATTGGAAAATGAATGATGAGACATTGAATATGATAATTAAGCGAGTCTCTGAGATGGGCTATTCTGTAGAGAATATTAAGCGAGTTCCTCAACAGTGGTAGACATACGGGCTAACATTACGCTCAACCGGAATGCGGTTGCTTTATTTTTCAGCTTTCCGGCCTGCGCCCGGTTAGCTCTAGGTTATTCCTGTTACTGTTGACTGGTTGCAGTGGGTCGGTTACTGACCATTTAGCCTAGCCTTATAATTCGCCTAAAACTACGAACCTGGATGGGCGCTTGTCAGCCATAACCGGGCTTCAAATATTTAATTACTGTTATCCGTATCTGGTTATCTTGCAACAAAAAGGGGGCGTAGCCGTTTACAAAAAATAATTTACAGCCTATCTAATGATATTAATCAAGTGCCTCCAGCCATGTACATTGGTATGGGTGCAGTTTTATCTCCTGAGTATTTTTACTAAGAGCAGTACGCTCAATTAAGTCCCGCCAGACACTAAAGCCTTCAACCCTGGGGTGGGCTGGCAATTGTATTGTCTGAGTCTCGCTACTAATATTACTGATAACTAGAATACGCTGTTGCTGGTCGAGGCTGATACGCCAGAATGCAAATATTTTATCGCTTAATGAAATTGTTTCCTGATCTGCATTAGGGTGAAATGCGGTTTGTTTACTGCGTATATTTAATAGCCGTTTTAATTCATAAAAAATGCTGGTATGCGGGAGCGCGGGATTGTTTAGTAATTCGAGTAATTCATCATATTGCCATTTACGACGGTTAATTGAACGGGTACGCCCTGATTGTTCTACGCCATGATGATCATTCATCGTTGCTGTCAGGCTGTGTATATACAATGCCGGAATACCTTGCAGAGCAATCATAATGGCATGCGCACAGAGAAATCGCGATATCTGATAATTATCAAGACCATGTTTAGTGCCTTTGAGAGCATCAAACAGGGCGATATTAATTTCGTAGGGTGATTCCTTGCCGAACTGGTCAGTACGCATACTGACATAGCCATTATATTCATGCATGGCATCGACTAATGTTTGTACTTCTGCTGCAGGTAAAATTCCTTCAGCAGGACGCAAACCAATACCGTCATGAGATGCCAGAAAATTCAGGTAGGTACAGTTTTTGGGCGAGCGCGGAGTGTCTTTGGACCATTTGCTTAAATAATAGCTGTTTCCGTGGTGCAGTGCGTGCAGTAATAAAGGCGGCAGGGTAAATTGATAGACCATATGAGCTTCATCACTGTTACCGAAATAACTAATGTTTTCACCATTAGGCACATTGGTTTCAGTAATAAGAATCGTTCCAGGTGCAATAACATCGACAATATCACGGAGTAATTTCACCACCTCATGCGTTTCACGCAAATTGATGCAGCGAGTGCCTGCTTTTTTCCATAAAAAGGCCACAGCATCAAGGCGTATAAAGCGTGAGCCTTTAGAGATATACAATAATAAAATATCAATAAATTCAAATAATACATCAGGGTTGGTAAAGTTGACATCGATCTGGTCTTCGCCAAAGGTTGCCCAGACATGCTTTACACCGTCCAGGGTGTGCACAGGCATTAATACTGGCGTGCTTCGCGGACGTACCACCATCGAGGTATCTGTGTCTTCCGGTTTCTCGAGAAAATAATCACAACCAGGCTGTATCTTGCTCAGGTATTGAATAAACCAGAGATTGTCGCGAGACACATGATTAATCACCAGATCAGTCATTAGATGAAAGTCCTTTTCAATACGCTCTATATCAGACCAATCTCCTAGAGCAGGATCTACGGTTTTATAATCAATAACTGAAAACCCATCGTCTGAACTATAGGGAAAATAGGGCAGAATATGCACGCTATTAATGCTGCCCTTCAGATGCAAGGAGAGAAACTCATAAAGTGTTTGCAATGGCTTTTCATCAGCCTGTTGAATGCTATCGCCATAAGTTATAAGGATAATATCCTGTTCACTCCAGAGATTTTCCTTGAGTATTTCAGGATTTTTGGCTTTTTCAGTTTTTAAGCGACTGATCAGGCGTTCCATTAATTGTTTAACCTGAGGTTCGCCATAAAGTAAGTGTAAGCGAGATTCTGCCTTCTGCGTAAACCAGTGAGGTAATTCATTCAGTGCTGATTTTATTTTAGACATAAATTATATTCCTGATTATGATGCTCTCAGTAGTGAGAAGGGGGTAAAGTATACCTTCAGCTATTTGGGCATTTGCCTGTTTTATCGGCAAAAATTATTGTTCAAGTAATTCGGACATTGCAATGACATTTTTTGCCATTTCAGCTAATGTAATATTTCTATCCATCGCTAGTTTCCGCAGTGTGTGGAAAGCCTTATCTTCTGAAAATCCGCGTGTTTTAATTAAAATGCCTTTGGCACGATCAAGCAGCTTTCGCTCATCTAATTTATTCCTGGTTTTTGCTAGTTCTGTTTGCAGTTGTTGATGTTCTTTAAAGCGTGCTGCAGCAATACTAATAATGCTTTTGATGCGTTTACTTTCTAATCCGTTAACGATATACGCGCTGATACCGGCTTGTATTACTTTATTTACCGATTTGCTATCAGAGTCTGCTGAAAAAAGAATAGTGGGGCGAGCATAAACCCGATTGAGTTCTTTAATAAACTGAATCATCTTATCAGTGACTTTTTCACTGTTGAAGACGATGACTTCTGGCATTATTTCATAAGCAATTTTGTTAATATCAAGTGCTTCTGAATACAGGGTAAGGGCCTGAAAGTCTAGTTTATTTAGCATCGTTTCAAGTTCTTTACTTTTAGAAAGATACTCAATAACTAAAATTTTGTTAGGGCTCATTATTATGCGTAGGTTGTCTATTCAAAGGCTGTTAATGCAAGCGTATTAATAATTAAAAAAAGCATAAAATATGCCATTATATATTTCTGTTGATAATTAGTGAACAGCATCAATTGCAAGCTGGCTACAATCTTTGTAAATCGCTACGCGGTTAAAACGACGCCTTGAAAGGTCTCGTTGCTACGTTCAGTAATCTGTGATGCAGTTTGTCTGTCCATGCATTTTCACGCGGAGCCGAGAAACGAATAATAATGCACTGATTTAGTGCTGTCAGGTTTCAAGTGACGCACTGAAAGTGAGCGTTTGACTGCAAATCTTTGTTCAAAAGCGTCAGTTTGACTATTTAAAAACAGACAGTAAATAAAGTTTATATATATCAATGTGCTAGTTTCTTGGCATGTGTTGTGCTTTGGTAATAAGTAATATTACTATTTTTGGATTTGATTATGAGCGTACAAGCACTAAACTTTTTTTCATTTTCGGGCAGGATGAAGATTCTGCATACGACCTGGATTGCATTTTTTATCTCATTTGTAGTCTGGTTTAGCCATGCGCCGTTAATGCTATTGATTGCTGATTCATTAGGAATGAGCAAAGCAGAAATCAAGACGATCCTGATTTTAAATGTCGCTTTGACTATTCCTGCCAGAATTATTATTGGCATTTTAGTCGATAAGTTTGGGCCTAAGCGGACTTATTCTATTTTATTGGCTTTAGGTAGTTTGCCTACCTTTATGTTTGCTTTTGCAGATAGCTTTGAACAACTCGCATTAGCACGGTTTTTATCCGGCTTTGTCGGTGCGGGATTTGTGATTGGTATCCGCATGGTAGGCGAGTGGTTTCCAGCTAAACAAGTGGGAATTGCCGAAGGTATCTATGGTGGTTGGGGGAACTTTGGTTCAGCTGCTGCCGCGATGACTTTACCAACTTTGGCACTGATGTTTGGTGGAGCTGATGGCTGGCGTTATGCGATTGCAACTACCGGTGTGATTGCTTTGGTTTATTCACTTATCTATTTTTTCAGTGTTAGCGACACACCCAAAGGGTCTACCTATTTTAAACCGAAAAAAGCAGGTGCAATGGAAGTCACCAGCATATGGGACTTGTTTTTCTATATTTTAATGACAATTCCCTTGTATGCAACGCTGACTTTATTAACCTGGAAATTATCGCCAGCAGGGGTTAGTTTATTAAATGATTTATATGCCTTATTAATTTATATCGGTATCTGGCTATTATTTATTTATAACGTGTATAAAATTGTCCATGTGAATGAAGAACATCTTGCGCAACCCATAGAAGCAATTCATAAATATAATTTTAAGCAAGTTGCCATTTTAGATTTAGCCTATTTGATTACCTTTGGTTCAGAGTTAGCAGTTGTGTCGATGCTGCCGATATTCTTTTATGAAACATTTCATGAGTCACAAGGCATCACATTAGTGCAAGCGGGTCTTTCAGCATCGGGATTTGCATTTATGAATTTGATTGCACGTCCTGGCGGCGGCTGGATCAGTGATAAGTTTGGGCGTAAATTATCCCTGACAATTTTTATTATTGGTTTGTCTATCGGTTATTATGTCATGTCATTAATTACCTCCGACTGGCCTATCTATGCGGTTATTATTCTAACCATGTGCTGTTCATTCTTTGTCCAGGCAGGTGAAGGTGCTGTGTTTGCCATGGTTCCGTTAATTAAACGCCGTATGACTGGACAAATAGCCGGTATGGTGGGTGCTTATGGTAATGTGGGGGCGGTATTATTTTTAACGGTACTCTCGTTTGTTTCTCCATCTATTTTCTTTTTAGTCATTGCCGGTGGTGCTTTGATTGTTCTGATTGCAGT
>Ga0208648_1000682_pt1 | contig 32115 bp, 29 predicted proteins | sample AntAceMetag02UKL_FD_184772 | JGI IMG/M metagenome (GOLD analysis project Ga0208648, IMG submission 184772) | Saline lake microbial communities from Ace Lake, Antarctica - Antarctic Ace Lake Metagenome 02UKL (SPAdes) (version 2) | ecosystem: Environmental > Aquatic > Non-marine Saline and...
GTACGATAGATACTTTCTGTTGAAAATGCCTTTTTTACACAAAAAACCTGTCAAGAACTTTTTTAGTTTTTTTGGCTGTTTATCTAAAAAATTAGACTTTCCCTGTAATTTATACCGGATACGAATATTGGTTATCATTAAACGGCAGTTTTCAAATACTCCGCCAACCTCTTGAGTTTCAAAAAATATAAGTCCTACATGAAGTCATCAAATAGTAGTTTAATATTTTTAAGCTTTGTCATTCCCGTCAAGGATGAAGCGCAGACCCTGGCAGTTTTATATCAAGGTATCAGCGAAACATTAAAACATACCGATAAAGACTTTCGTTTTGAGGTTATTTTTATTGATGATGGCAGCACGGATGATTCCTGGGCAGAAATGTCTCGCTTGGCAGAGCAATACCCTGACGCGATTAAAGCAATAAAACTACGCCGTAATTTTGGTAAAGCTTTTGCCTTATCAACTGGTTTCAGTGAATCAAGAGGCGATATAATTTTTACTATGGATGCTGATTTGCAAGATGACCCAGCAGAAATTCCCAAATTTCTGGATAAAATTACTGAAGGTTATGATGTGGTGTCAGGCTGGAAAAGTAATCGCCAGGATCCTTTATCGAAAACCCTGCCGTCTAAATTTTTTAATAAAATAACTGCTAAATTGACCGGAGTAGCATTGCATGATTTTAATTGCGGATTTAAAGCCTATAAAAAAGAAGTCTTAGAGGGGATTAAGATTTATGGTGAATTACATCGTTATATTCCGGTTCTAGCGCATGAGCTTGGCTTTATCAGCGCTGAAGTCAGTATTAAACACAATAAACGAGAATTTGGCGTCTCCAAATATGGCTGGGAGCGTTATGCGCGAGGCCTGGTTGATTTACTGACCGTATTAGCGACTACTCGTTATCTAAAGAAACCGGGCCATTTGTTTGGTGGGTTAGGAGTGTTATCAGGTATTGTAGGTACAGTTATTCTGAGTTATTTAGGAATACACTGGTTGATTGATGATAGCCCCATTGGTACTCGTCCTCTTTTTGCTGTTGGCATTTTAATGGTTATTCTTTCTATCCAGATGGTTTCTATCGGGGTGTTAGCAGAATTGATTACCCGGCATAATGACTCGGGACCAAGCGATAGTGCGATAGCAGATAAGCGAGGGTGTAACTAATGGCAAAAATACCTCTTATTGAAGAGGGTCTGGTTGTGGGAACTGGCTCGGATAAATACGAAACTAAAAACCCTTTAGCACAATACCTTTTGCGTCAATTTGATAATAGTATTGCCGAACTGGTCAATATGGCCAAGCCCGATACTATTTTAGAAGTTGGTTGTGGGGAAGGGCATGTAACAGATATTTTATTAAAGAATTCTACAGCAAATATTCAGGCACTGGATATTTCTCAAACTATTGTTGATATTGCCAAGCAGTCCATTGATTCAACTCGCGTTGATTTTCAGCAATTTAATATTTATGATCTGGCGGAGAAAGGTGTTGCCGATTTAGTGGTTTGTTGTGAGGTTTTAGAGCATTTGGAAACCCCGGAAACGGGGTTAATGCGGCTTGCTGAGAAAGCGGCACCTTATGCCATTATCAGTGTCCCCCGCGAACCGTTGTGGCGTCTGTTAAACTTTATTCGTGGTGCGCACGTAAGAAACTTAGGGAATAGCCCTGGGCATATACAACACTGGTCACAAAAAGCATTTATACGCTTTGTCGAGACGCAGTTTGAAATTGTCAGCGTCAGAGCACCACTACCGTGGACGGTATTGTTGCTCAAATCCAGACAATTTAATAATGGCTGATACATTGCTAAAGAAAATACTTACCACGCTCGGCTCAGTTGTGGCCATTATTTCCCTGGGTTTTGTTGGGCTGCAATTATCGCAAAACTGGGATAAAGTGGCTGCCTATCAATTCACTTTTGTATCACTAGCTGTTTTATTATTAGGCGCGATTGCCTATGCTGGTGCCTGTTTTTTTCTGTCTTCCGCCTGGTATAAGATACTCAGTTCAATAAGTTCGCATTCATTATCGGTAAAATCTTTACGTTCGATCTATGCGCGTAGTCAGATTGCGAAGTATATTCCAGGTAATGTTATGCACATTGCAAGTCGGCACATGATGCTCAATCGTCTGGGAGTAAGTCATAAGCCACTCGCTGTGGCCAGTTTGGCTGAAATGATAGGTTTAGTATCCGCCTCCGTTACCTTTGCCATCATTGGTAGTGCATTATTCGATGTATGGGGAGAAAATTTTAAGCCGCAACTGATTTATAAAGGTCTGGCAGTCTTTGCCATACTTCTCGTGTTAATACCTTTTATTCGCGTCGCATGTCTGAAGTTTATTCCTGCAAGCTATGCGCTGTTAAAAACACCACGTATACAATGGGCTTTGTTTAGAGCTTACCTGGAGTACTTATTGTTTTTTGCGCTTGCTGGTGCAATTCTGGTGGCTCTGGTTTTTCAATTAGATGGCTATGTCAGTGCAAATAATGTCTTTGCAATTATTGCCAGCTTTGCTATTTCTTGGCTGGCTGGATTTATTACTCCAGGCGCACCTTCTGGTATCGGTATTCGAGAAACCATTCTGGTGGTGTCTTTAGATAAAATTTTACTCGCCGGAAACGGGGCATTAATTGCGATCTTATTCAGACTTGTTACCGTGAGTGGGGATGTCTTGTTTTTTATCATTGCTGGCGGGCGTAAGTAAAATAATAGAGCCTTACTGTGTGAACCGGGGAATAATCTTTGTATAATGCTTTTTGTAGAAAAATTAACAACATAATCAGGAATTTGATGTGGAATTGACGATTTTAATGCCTTGCTTGAATGAGGCGGAAACACTCGCCATTTGTATACAAAAGGCGCACTCTTTTATTACGCAAAATAATATTGTTGGTGAGGTTGTCATTGCTGATAATGGTAGCACCGATGGCTCGATAGACATTGCAGAATCTCTAGGTGCTAGAGTCGTGCATGTTCCGACTCGAGGTTATGGTGCGGCTTTACAAAGAGGCATAGAAGAGGCAAAAGGTGAGTTTGTTATCATGGGTGATTCCGATGATAGCTACGATTTTAGTAATTTGATGCCTTATGTAGAACAATTACGTGCGGGTTATGATCTGGTTATGGGTAACCGTTTCAAAGGGGGTATTGCTAAAGGGGCGATGCCTTTTTTACATAAATACCTGGGCAATCCGGTACTCAGTTTTCTGGGGCGTTTGTTTTTTAAAATTCCAGTCGGTGATTTTCATTGCGGCTTACGCGGTTTTCGACGCGATTCTGCACTTTCATTAGGCCTGACTACCCCAGGTATGGAATATGCCAGTGAATTAGTCGTTAGAATGGCCTTAGCTGGTGGTTCGATTAAAGAAGTCCCGACAACTTTATCTCCAGATGGACGTAGTCGTCCACCGCATTTAAATACCTGGCAAGATGGTTGGCGTCATTTACGATTTTTGCTGATGTTCAGTCCTCGCTGGCTGTTTTTTTATCCTTCTCTTTTTATTCTTTTGCTTGGCGTTATATTAACAGTTTTATTGACGCCAGGGGCGGTCAGTATTACACCTAATATTACCCTGGATATTCATAGTATGATTGTCGGTTGCTTTTGTGTGCTGGTAGGCGTGCAAGGCGTTTCTTTTGCCATTGTGGCCAGGCGCTATGCTGCTTTACGTGGCTTTTTGCCGTTTACCAGTCAAGTTCGGTATCTGGTCGATGCGGTAACACTGGAGCGCGTATTGATTGTGGCGGCTGTATTTTTCATCGGTGGCCTGGGTGGTTTAGCCTATTGTGTTAGTAACTGGTTTTCCGTGCACCTTGGGGCACTCGAATACGGAAGTCTGGTGCGCGTATTGATGCTTTCGGGGACTTCTGTTGCGATTGCAGTGCAATTAGCATTCACTTCCTTTCTAGCTGAAATTCTGGAAATTAAAAGTAATAATCAATCTTAGAAAGATAACTGAGTGATTGAATTAAGCAGGAAAACACTACGTTTTATTGTGGTAGGCATTTTGGGTGCACTGGTCTATTTTATATGCAGCTATCTGTTTTTGACCTATACCCAATTGCCGGCCTTTTTAGCAAGCTTGTTTGCTTACGCCTGTTCATTTGGATTTGCCTATCTAGGTCAGAAAATATGGGCATTCCGTTCCGTTTCTCCTCATAAGGTAACCTTATTTCGTTATGCAGTATTACAATTTTGTTGTGCTACATTCGCCGCCACTTTTACGCAGGTATTTGTCTCTTATACTGAGTTGTCGCCTTTGTTGTTATCAGGCCTGGCTACGTTAATGACCAGTGGTATAAGCTATATCGTCTCTTCTTGCTGGGTGTTTGCCGATGCTTCAGAACAGGAAGTTGCAAAAAGCGAATCGTCTGACAAACCAGGATATAAATCAGTGTCGTTGGTATTTCTTATACAAAATCACCGGCGAGTACTGCTATTTATATCGCTATGGTTAGTCGCTTGTACTCTCTATAGCTATTTGTATTATTACATGCCCTGGGGAGTCAATTTATACGCCGGGCATGATGATGCATTGTTTGTTGGTCTGGCTAAATCTTTAGTTGCAGGGCATTGGTTAGGTCCTTATTCACAATATACTTTAATGAAAGGCCCTGGGTATCCTTTATTTTTGGCATTGACTCATATACTAGGCTTACCTTTATATTTATTAGTAGCTATTTTACATTGCATTACGGTCAGTTTTTTTGCTTGGACTTTGTATCGACTTAGTCAGTCGCGGGTCTTGTCCATACTACTCTTTATCTTGTTATTATTACTGCCATTAATTATTTCCAGTGGCCGGATTATTCGGGATCAGATTTATCCCGATCAATTTTTATTAGGTTTTTCGGCATTAATTTTTAGTTTATTTATTGCTAATACCTTTGCTAAACGGAGCAGCACTGCGTTAATCGCCGGACTGATGCTTGCCTGGCTTTGGCTGACGCGTGAAGAGGGCGTGTGGATTCTACCTTCGGTTGCTTTACTGACAGCTTTTGCGATTTGGCAATTCTGGCGTAATAAAAGCCTGAAACAAGGCATAATAAGTACTCTGTTAGTCTTTGTTTTGAGTTTTTTCAGTGTACATATTGCTTTTCAGTTTATAAATTTGCGGGCTTATGATCGTTTTATAGGACTTGATATCAAGGAAAAAAACTTTAAGGCGGCATTATCTGCATTGCAAAGTGTACGTGTTGGTGAGACTATTTCTCATGTGCCAGTTTCTCAGGCGGCAATACAAGCTATTTATACCGTCAGTCCTGGTTTTTCGGAATTGCGACAATTTTTTGACGTAGACGGAGTTGGATGGCGCGATCATGGCTGTGGATTTTATCCGTGGGCTTGTGGTGAGATTGCTGGTGGCTGGTTTATCTGGGCATTAAGGGAGGCTGCTGCGAGTAAAGGTTATTATCAGGCTCCCACAAAGGCAGCGGATTTTTTTGCTAAAATTGCCCGAGAAATTAATCAAGCCTGTGCTGATCAGCGATTGAGCTGTAGCAAAAGTCTCACCGCTTATATGCCTGAGATTTCCCAGCGAGATATTGATAAAGTTCCTGAAACTTTAGAGCAGTTACTTGATATGTTGCTACTGAGTAATTTTTCTGCAAATAACATGCGTTTACACTCGGGTATTGAGGGGGACTTTTCAGGTAAGCGATCGATACTGGATTTTTTACATAGTCAGGATCGTTTTTTCTTGGATGAGGAAGGTGTTGAAATTTTTGGCCGATATGCCGTTGTTAATGAGAATATTGAAGATTTAGACTTTTTTATAGCAGATAAACAAGAGAAATCTTATTCCTATACCCTGAAGCAGTTGTCTTCTAGAACAGATATGCATGGGTTCTACCCTTTTGTCATTGCAACGCCATGCCTGGAGGGATGCAGTCTTTCGATCAATATAGGTGGACAGGAAAAATTTAATGCGTTTATTCCTGATCATGATCAAGTATTTAAACAAGCGCAAGCGATTACACTGGGCAACTTGCAGGTTTTTTTTGATAAGGTAGTGAGTGGGAAAAGACAATATACAGCTGTCGTAGGTGCAGGGGAAAGGACAACACTTAAGTTTCGACAGCTGTTGTTTGAGGCTTTTAAGTTGATATTTCCAATATTACTATGTTTGGGCTTAATCACTTTTTTTGTGCTGACATTGGTGGCTTTTAAGCAGCGACATTTTTCGGTATTATTTGTAATCAGTGCCGCACTATGGGGTGCTGTAATGGCTCGATTAACTATTTTATTTTTAGTGCATGTCAGCTCATTTCCGGCTTTGGAAAAATTATATTTTATGCCAGTTTACAGTCTGGTAATCATCGCTTCGGTGATCAGTTTATATTTATTGATTCAGTGGCTACGAACACTTCCCGAGTCAGAAACAGTCACTTGAAAAAAGTCGTACTTATTCCATGAGCGGTGAGTCGCTATTTTTGCGAAAGTGTTGGTGTAATATAGATGGCCATGTCATTCTAGATGAATTTGTAGCAATTCATTGCTCCATTAAATCCAGGCAAGTCAAAAAAACTAACGTTGATTTTTAGCCTCTAATTCTGCAATTACTGTATCTAACGAGCCAGAATCTTTGATCATTTGGCTAAATGTTTCGCGATTGCTGATCACTAAACTGATGCCTTCTACTTTCAGGTCATAGATTTTCCATTCACCGTTACGTAATACCATCGAATAATCAATTTTTGCGTCGGCTTTTCCCGGTTGTGAAACAATGGTTTTAACGGTAATGTTTGTATCAGTATCTTTTAGTGTTAGAGGTAAATACCGTAGCGTCCAGTTATCAAATTGTTCGCTAAAGGTGGTTGAATAGGTGTTGATTAGTAAATTTTTAAATGCGGCGATAAATTGTTTTTTCTGTTCTGTGCTAGCCGTGCGCCAGTGTTTACCCAGCACCAGCGCTGACATACGCACAGTATCAACATTGGGAAAAATAGCTGTATCGACAAAGGTTCGGATTTCGCTTTTATTACTGGCAAAGCCGGGGTTTTTCAATTTGCCCAGTAAAGCTTCAGAGGTGTTTTCAATCACTTGCTGCGGCGGTAATAATTTCTCTATTGCAGCCGATGCATTGGTGCATATTAATAAGATGAATCCTAGAAAAAAATAACGTGGTAAAAATTGTGTGCTCATAGTGGCTAGTGTTTTAGTAAAGTTTGTGTTTTCTGTACAATGTAAGTTCAGGGCTAATTATATAAGTGATCTTTAAATTTTATAAATATACGGTATGAATAATAGCATTAATTTTCCAGCAACACGTATGCGTCGTATGCGCTATCATGGTTTTTCCAGACGAATGATGGCGGAGAACCAGCTTTCATGCAATGATTTGATTTACCCTTTGTTTGTTATTGAAGGTGAAAATAATCATGAATCCGTCGCCTCTATGCCGGGGGTAGAGCGTCTATCGATTGATCTCTTAGTGCAAGAGGCTAAAGAGTGCTATGCCTTGGGTATTCCTATGATAGCTTTATTTCCGGTGACACCTGCCAGTGTGAAATCAGACGATGCTGCTGAAGCGTATAATCCTGATGGTTTGGCGCAACGCGCTGTGCGTGCTATAAAAGCCGCTTGTCCAGATCTGGGGGTGATGACCGATGTTGCTTTAGATCCATTTACCTCGCATGGTCAGGATGGATTGATTAATGAACACGGCTATGTGATGAATGATGAAACCGTGGCAGTATTGGTCAAGCAGGCGCTGTCACATGCTCAGGCGGGGGCCGATGTGGTCGCTCCTTCGGATATGATGGATGGTCGGATCGGTGCGATTCGTGAAGCACTCGAATCAGCAGGTTATATTAATAAGCAGATATTGGCGTATTCAGCCAAATACGCCTCTAGTTTTTATGGACCTTTCAGGGATGCAGTCAGGTCTGCGGGCAATTTAGGTAAAGGCAATAAGTTCAGTTACCAGATGGATCCGGCTAATTCGGATGAAGCTTTACGCGAAGTGCAGCTGGATTTACAAGAAGGCGCAGATATGATCATGGTAAAGCCAGGTATGCCCTATTTAGACATTATTCGTCGGGTTAAAGACGAGTTTGGCGTCCCTGTATTTGCCTACCAGGTCAGTGGTGAATATGCCATGCTTAAAGCGGCGAGCCTTAATGGCTGGTTAGATGAAAAACAGGTGGTTTTAGAGTCTTTGTTATCCTTTAAACGTGCGGGAAGTGATGCGATTTTGACTTATTATGCCAAATCGGTTGCGCAGTGGTTAAACGAGCAACAGGCATGAGTCAAGTAGATCAATATGCGGTTTTTGGCTCTCCGATTGAGCATAGTAAATCGCCGCGCATTCATAAGCTATTTGCCGAGCAAACACAGCAAGTGATGGAATATAGCGCAGAGTTAGTGTCTGCCGAGCAATTTGCCACAGCGGTTAAAGATTTTTTTGCTCAAGGTGGCTGCGGTTTAAATTGTACTGTTCCCTTAAAAGAACTAGCCTGGGAATATGCTGACTCAAGAACGGAACGAGCGGAATTAGCTAAAGCTGTTAATACGCTTGCCTTGCAAGATGATGGACGCATTCTAGGGGATAATACCGATGGTATCGGTTTAGTAACCGATTTACAAAACAATCATGAGATTGCTTTAAGGCAAAAAAAGATTCTTATCCTGGGAGCCGGTGGCGCAAGTCGGGGAATTATCCTGCCTATTATGGACCAAGCTCCTCTATCAATTACGATTGCTAACCGTACTGTAGCAAAAGCATTGACCCTGGCTGGCGAATTTAATCATAAAGGAAGAATCTACGCTTGTGGTTATGAGGATTTAAAAGACCAGTCGTTTGACTTAATTTTAAATGCCACTTCAGCCAGTTTGAGTGATGAATTACCGCCTTTAGCCACAGGATTATTGGCTGAGCAAGGGAGCTGTTATGATCTAGCCTATGCGAATAAGGCAACTGCTTTTGTACGTTGGGCGCGTGAGCAACAAGCCAGTAAAAGCCTTGACGGCTTAGGGATGTTAGTAGAGCAAGCGGCAGAAGCATTTTATCTCTGGCGGGGCATACGTCCTACAACAGCACCGGTTATTCAAATGCTGGAAGCTGAGCGAAGTATATGATTAACAGCAGTAAAAAAGCTTCAGCTATTTCTGCTACAACAATTGCTGTCGCTATTGCACTCCAGTTTTAATGTAAATAATAAGCAAGAGTATCCAAGTGACAGAGTTTTTTAATACCGGCCTGAGTCAACAGCAATTTTTGCAGCAGTATTGGCAGAAAAAGCCTTTGTTGATTCGTCAGGCATTTCCTGAATTTGAGTCACCTATTTCAGCTGAAGAATTAGCCGGTCTGGCTTGTGAGCCTGAGATTGAATCTCGATTGATTGAAGAATATGGGCACGATGGCAGAGTCTGGCAAGTTACCTCTGGTCCGCTGTCAGAAGGCGACTTTTCTCGCTTGCCTGAAACACACTGGACAATACTGGTGCAAGATGTTGATAAGCATTTGCCTGAGTTAGGGGGCTTACTCGACCCGTTTAGCTTTATACCCGAATGGCGTCGAGACGATCTGATGATTAGTTATGCACCTGAGTTTGGTAGCGTTGGGCCGCATACTGATGCTTACGATGTATTTCTCTTGCAGGCAATGGGTACGCGACGCTGGCAGTTTGGTAATCAGCCCACCCATGGGGCTAAATTAATCGATGGATTAGAGTTGCAAATTCTTGCTGAGTTTACCCCGGATCAAGTCTGGGATCTGCATCCAGGAGATATGTTGTATCTGCCGCCGCATTTTGCGCATCATGGTGTTGCTCTTAATGAGTGCATGACCTTTTCTTTTGGTTTTCGTGCGCCTAGTAGTGTTGATATGCTGGATGCATTAGTCAATACTTTGCTGGAGCAAGGCCAGGGTAAAAGCCGCTATCAGGACCCAGATCTAATGTTGAATCAGCATGGCGCTGAAATTGATATGTATGCTGTGGCCAGATTAAAGCAGATGTTGCATCAGGCGATAGATCAAGCGGGGCCCGCTTTGGCAACTGCGCTCGGTAAATTCGTGAGTGATACCAAGCCTGTTTTGTCTGCTTTAGCAGCAGAGGCAAGTACGGAGTTGCCCAGTACTCATGAGCTGAATGCTTGTTTCGAGCAGGGACAAGTTTTACAAAGAAACTTGTATCATCGATTTGCCTGGACTGCCAATGATATGGGGGGGCAGTTATTTATGGCGGGCGAAAGCTATCCTGTTGGTTTAAACGGGGTGAGTAATTTGCCAATATTGAGCGAAAAAAATACTTTAAGTATCTCTGATTGGCAAGGCCTTCTTAATGATACGGAGTCAGTTAATGTATTGTCCCAGCTGATTGCGGAGGGCGGCTGGTTCTGGCAAGTAGATTAAAGCTGAAGTTTAGCCCATATTTGCCGTGCAAATGGATACAGGTTAGCCGCTAGAAAAATCGCAACTATGTCTGCGGGGCTATCTATTAAATCAGTACCTTTCAGTTAGGAAGGATATTTTTCTAAAAAATAGTATAGATTGATTAATTAGTTTTTTTAGTCTATTATTTGGCCATGAAAATATTTATCCGTCGTTTTGTTGTACTGTTGCTGTTGTTACTACAAGGCATTACGCCTTTAGTGCATGCGCATGTGCAGATGATGGACAGTGTTGAAGATGGTCTCCATATTCATCCCGCTGATACACTAGTAAACCAGGCGGATCAATTTTCATCAATCGAAGCCTCCCGACATTCAGGCCCTATCATCGACATGCATGCAGCAATTCAGCAGAAGAGATTGCTGGAAGGCGAGCTGGTAGCGATCAGTTTTAGTGACTATAAACATGATTTTGTTTTACCGCTGCGTGCAATAAAACGCATAGGTTTTTCGCCTCCGTCTTTTATTGTTATTAAGTCTTGCATAAACCTATCTGTTATTGCGCCCCGCGCGCCTCCTATTTCTTAGTTTTTCCTCTCTAGGTGTCTTACACCTAAATTGCTAGCAATACTGATTTTTTCTATTTACTTGTTAGCTTACGCCACAAAATACTCAGAGTTATCTACATAACACACTATCTCTGTGCTTTATATGCTGGCAATTAACGTATCTCTTTATTTTGTTTAGCCAACAAAGAGTGCGCTTATTTTCTTTTTTTAATAGGAACAAAAATGCCCGTTAAACTCTTTATAAACGTGCTGCTATGGAGCTGGGTCTGTTTTCTCTCCGTTAGCAGTGCCGAAGAGACGCCTATTGTTGATCATGTAGATTTAATTACCATTGATCCCCAGTTAAGTTTGTCTGATTTAATCAATCAAACCTTAGAAAAATATCCCGATTATGCCTTGATTGCGGCCATGAACCAAGAGCGAGATGCTTTGCAAGAGCGTGGTAGTAGCTGGATTTCAGGCGCGCCACAGTTTCAGGGATATTATAAAGATGATTTTGCCGGTACTGGTACTGGTGCTTATGAGTTTGATGGCACTATTCAAGTGCCTGTCTGGAATTGGGGGCAACGTGATGCAGGCTTGCAGTTAGCGGAACAAGCGGGTCAAAGTACTGTGCATCAAGTGAAGTTGATTAAATTAACGGTGGCTGGTTTAGTACGTAAGGCCATGTGGTTGTTAAAGTTGGAAGATTTACGTTATGAGTTGGCGAAAAAAGAGTATTTTTTAGCTGAACGCTTAATGAAAACAGTGCAACGCCGCGTTGACTTAGGGGATTTACCTCGTGCAGATTTTTTGTTGGCACAAAGTGAATCCTTACAGAAAAAAGTAGATTTGATTCATCAGGAAGCTGCGGTGATGCATGCTCGGAAGCGTTATTATTTTTTAACGCAGACGCATAAAATGCCCGCACATATTGATGAAATTCAAAGTACCGAAACGGCTATTAATGAATCACACCCTGCTCTTGCTGCGATTAATGCCACAATTGCCCGGAAAAAAGCACAAGTAGAATGGATTAAAGCACAAGGTTCAGGGCAAACTACTGTTGCTATCGGCGGTGTTTCCGAAAGAGGCTCGCGTAATGATAGTTCAATTAACAGTATTGCTTTTTATGTCAATGTACCTTTTGGTGGCAGTGCTTTTTTAGCACCACAAATTGCCGCAGCTAACCGTGAATATGTTATTGCCGAAACAGAAAGAATGCACGCCTCTCGGGCTTTATTAGCACAATTACATGAAGCAGAGCATGAACTGGAAGTGGAGTTAGCGCAATTTGAGATTACTCAGCAAATGCAAACTAATGCACAAGAGCATTTAAAAATGGCGAATGTGAGTTTTGCTGCGGGTGAGATAAATTTAACGGATTTTTTAAGAGTTCAAGCACAAGCACACAGGGCGATTAAAGACGCACAAGAAAGTGGCATACGTTTACAACGTGATATTGCCTTTTATAACCAAGCGGTAGGAGTTACGCCATGAGAGCATATATAGTTTTAATCGTCTGTTTTTTAAGTACGCAGTTATTTGCAGCCCAACAAATAACAATATCCGAGGCACAAATTGATAACTTGGGCATAAAGCTAGGAAAATTGCAGTCTATTAAATTAGTGCCTTTATTTGATGCACCAGCAAAAGTTTCTATTCCACCGGCTAATGAGTATTTTGTGAGTACCACTTATGCTGGCTTAGTAAGCACAATCAAAGCCAGTGTTGGTGATGAAGTAGTCAAGGGACAAGTGTTAGCATCTATAAAAAGTGCCGAATTATTAACTTTGCAACAGCATCATTTAAGTTCGATTAATGATTTGCAATTAGCAAAAGCTGATTATGTGCGCGATAAACAACTCTATAAAGAGGGCATAATTGCTGATCGCCGCTGGTTACAAACTAAAACCAGTTACAACGTTTTTATGGCTCATTTTAATGAAACGCGCCAGTTATTAGAGATTTCAGGTATTCCTGCAAAGGATATTAACGTTTTGGAAAAAACGCGTAAGTTGAGCAGTCAATTAAATGTTGTCGCACCTATTTCAGGGGTTTTATTAGAGCGTACTATTACCGCTGGTGAACGGGTTGATGCCTTAGCACCTTTGTTTCGAGTCGCCAATCTTGATACACTTTGGCTGGATATTAGCGTGCCTCAACAGTATATTAATCAAGTGCGTATAGGTGATCAAGTTCTTATTGAAGGGTTAGGAGCAACTGCGCGTATTTTTTTAATGGGTAAAAATGTGGATGAGCAGAATCAAACAGTATTAGTTAGGGCTGAAGTTACCTTTACACAAGGTAATATTCGCTTGGGACAAACGGTTAATGTCAAAATTAGTCAAAACAGTGCAAAAGCTCTGTTTAAAGTGCCTAATGCTGCTTTAGCGCAATCTGCTGGAGTGACTTATTTGTTTATTCGTACTGCGGATGGGTTTGCAGCGCAACCGGTTAAAGTGGTCGGTAGAGAGGCGAATGAAAGTATTATTAGTGGCGATTTAACAACGAGTAATGACATTGCAATCAACGGGGCTGTAGCATTAAAAGCTAATTTACTTGGCTTGGGTGGAGATGAGTAATGGCTGCTTTAATTCGTTTTGCCTTAACGCAACGTTTGTTGATGATACTGGTCACCTTGTTGTTAATAGGTGGCGGTTATTCCGCATTTAAACAAATTCCGATTGATGCTTTTCCTGATGTATCACCTACGCAGGTAAAAATTATTGTAAAAATGGCGGGTATGCCGCCTGAAGAAATCGAGGCAAGAATCACGGCGCCGATTGAAGTTGAATTATTGGGTATTCCGCATCAAACCATGTTACGTTCGATTGCTAAATATTCATTAACTGATATTACGATTGATTTTGAAGAAGGTACCGATATTTACTGGGCGCGGCAGCAAATTGCCGAGCGTTTAAGTTCTGCCTGGGCGAGCTTGCCAGCAGGCGTTGAAGGCGGCATTGCACCAATGACCACGCCTTTGGGTGAAATGTTTATGTTTACCATTGAGGGCGGTGATTTAAGCTTAATGGAGCGTCGTAGTTTACTGGATTGGGTAATACGTCCGGCGCTACGTACTGTTGCAGGCGTCGCTGATGTTAATGCCTTAGGGGGTTTGGCGCGCTCTTTTGCAGTCGTACCTGATAATGCCTTAATGAGTGGGCGTAATATCAGCACTGAGCAATTAGTCAATGCCTTGCAACGTAATAATCGTAATGATGGTGCAGGTCGACTTAACGAAGGTGAAGAGGCCTTATTAGTGCGTGCCGAAGGGCGCATTAAAACTTTAGCTGACGTGGCTTCTATTGTGGTTGGTAATACTCATGGTGTGCCTATTTTAGTAAGCGATGTAGCGCGTGTAGAAATCAGTTCATTAACTCGCTATGGCGCAGTAAGTCGCAATGGTATCGGTGAAGTGGTTGAAGGGCTGGTGCTCAGTTTGCGCGGCGCGAATGCGGGGCAGACGGTGACTAATGTACAAGCTAAATTAGAGGAATTAAGTGTTAGTTTGCCCGAAGGTGTGCATCTGGAAGTGTTTTATGATCGTGGGCGTTTAGTCAGTGCTGCATTATCTTCGGTGAATCAAGCTCTATTGGAAGCGATTGCTTTTGTGGTGGTTTTATTAGTACTTTTTTTGGGTAATTTACGTGCCTCATTAGTAGTGGCCTTGATTTTACCCTTAGCAGCCTTGTTTACCTTTATTATGATGCGTGCTACAGGCATGTCCGCCAACCTAATGAGTTTAGGCGGTTTAACTATTGCCATTGGTATGCTGGTTGATGCCGCTGTGGTGGTTGTTGAAAATGTGTTAACCCAGTTTTCGCAAGGTCAAAAAAACCAGCGCTTGCCGCGGTTGCATATTATTTATCGAGCCACTCGTGAAGTTGCCGTGCCAGTAGTTTCTGGCACACTCATTATTATTATCGTGTTTTTACCACTACTGGCCTTGCAAGGTTTAGAAGGTAAATTATTTGCCCCAGTAGCCTTAACCATTGTTTTTGCTTTAGCGGGTGCGTTAATTTTATCGCTGACAGTGATTCCAGTATTTGCTTCCTATTTATTAAAAATGGGGGCGATGGAAGAGCCCTGGTTAGCACGACAAATGCATCGTTTATATATGCCAACTTTGCACTGGAGTATTGTTAATCGCAAAAAAGTATTTGTGGGTGCCGCAGTGATGCTGGTTATGACGATCGGAGTGTTTATGCAGATCGGCAGTACTTTTATGCCGACGATGGATGAAGGTGATATTGTTTTGCAGTTAGAAAAACTGCCATCTATTACCTTGGAGGATTCAGTCGCATTAGATATACAGGTACAGAAAAATATTCTCAAAAATGTGCCTGAAGTGAAAAATATTATTTCGCGTGTAGGTTCTGATGAGATTGGTTTAGATCCTATGGGTTTAAATGAAACCGATACTTTTTTAGAGTTGCAACCTAAGGATACTTGGCGTATGCAAACTAAAGAACAATTAATTGAGGAAATTCGCAAAGTAATGGCTGGCACACCAGGCGTTGCTTATGGATTTACTCAGCCGATTGAAATGCGCGTTTCAGAAATGTTGACGGGTTCACGGGGTGATGTAGCGGTGAAATTATTTGGCACTGATTTGGATTTGTTAAACCATAAAGCAGAAGAAATTGCTGAGGTATTAAAATCGATTCAAGGCTCGGTGGATGTATTTACCAGCCAAAATGAAGGTATGCAATATTTGCAGCTAACCATTGATCGTTTAGCGGCGGGGCGATTGGGTCTGGATGTTGAACAAATAGAACAGGTTTTACGCGCTCAGGTTGAAGGTTTACGATTAGGTATCGTGCAAGAAGGTGTGCGCAGAACACCGTTAATTTTGCGCGGAGAAAGCCACAGTGCTAACTTTGAAAGTTTGTTAATTACTTTGCCTAATGGTAGACAAGTACGCTTATCGAGCGTTGCTAAACTGGAAAAAGTGGATGGTATGGTGTCGATCAAACGTGAGCAAAGTCAACGTTTTGTAGTCGTGCGTAGTAATGTCGAAGGGCGTGACCTAGTCGGTTTTGTCGATGAAGCAAAACAAGCTGTGCAAGCTAAAGTGGAATTGCCTGCAGGTTATTTAGTGCGTTGGGGTGGGCAATTTGAAAATCAACAAAGAGCTGCTGCGCGCTTGGCGATTGTGGTACCGGTGTCTTTATTGCTGATCTTCTTACTGTTATTTACGACCTTTGGTTCGGTGCGTCAGGCGACTTTGGTATTTTCTAATATCCCCTTGGCCATGATTGGAGGTGTGTTTGCCTTGTGGATTTCAGGGGAATATATGTCAGTGCCTGCTTCCATTGGTTTTATTGCACTACTGGGGATTGCTGTGCCGAATAGCGTGGTTTTGCTGAGTTATTTTAATCAATTGCGAGCCACTGGCATGGCGCTTTCAGACGTGATTGTACTCGGCTCTGAACGCCGTTTACGTCCGGTACTGATGACGGCGAGTTTAACTGCATTTGGTTTAATACCGATGTTATTTGCCTCTGGACCGGGTTCGGAAATTCAACGTCCATTAGCGATTGTGGTGATTGGTGGTTTAGTATCATCCACTTTTTTAACGTTAATTTTATTACCTATATTGTATGAAATGTTCGGTGAAGCGAAGCAGGAGCAACAGGAATGAGTGGTCAAGAATATTTAGTAACTATTAATGTGCCGCCCTTGTTGGAAGAGGCCGTGGTAGATTGTTTGTTAGCGATAGAATCAGCTGATGGCTTTAGTAGTTTAACGGTCAATGCGCATGTGAATGATCACACTCATATGTCTTTAGCCGAGCAAGTCGCAGGTACACAAAGGCAGATCCGTTTTCAAATGTATTTACCCGAACAGCAACTGAGTGCCTTGATACAACAATTAAAACAACATTTTTCAGGATCTGGAATACATTACTGGGTTCTGCCTATATTGGAAAGTGGTTATATATAAGTCAGTCTTGAGGTCATGTTGCTATGCTTGAAATATCATAGTTATACTGAATAAGTATAACTATGATATACTTAAATGTTGTTATTCTTAGGGTTATTAATGTGCGCAGCAGTGGGGGCGTTAGCCTGAGATTACTTTGATATGTGAAGAGTTGGCTAAATCCGTTTTGCAAGATAAACAAGTATATCGGTAACGAGTAAATAGCCTTATGGCGTTAATTATGGAGTCTTGTATGTATGTGTTTTTTAGGAATATTCCAGCGCACACAACAAATAGCGATCTCATCGAATTTATTGAACCCGTGTTGAAACGGGGATGGTTTAGAAAAAAGGGTATTATTGAAAAAGTTAGAATAATACATCAAAAAGATCATGGCGTAAGTTCTTCTGAATTTCATGGCTTGGTGACCATACAGCCTGATGATGTTGCCGAAAAAGTGATAAAGCGTCTTAATAGAAAAAGGTTTTTAGGCAAGCATATTGCCGTACGTGAATATCATCGTCGTGTCTGGCATAATGATCCCCGAATTAAACATAATTTACATGACCCAGAAATACTTAACCGACGCGAAAATGATCGTAGGCGGAAAAATTTAGAAGTGGTAAATGATACTAACATGGCGCATATTTTTTCTGGTGACAAGACTTTTCATAAGCAATATAAGTAGGGTCTAATCAGGGTGATGCTAGATAGGTATTTTATTAAATCAATGTGTTATAGCGAAAAGTTAATTACGATACTCAATAAGAATGCTATACTATGTATAAATTTCTTGTTCATTCAAAATCAGAGTCTTAATGACGTTATTTTAATTAAATACTCTTAGGAAGATAAAGTAGGCTGTATGAATAATATTTCAAAAACCATCAGCAGGCGTAGTTTCTTGCGTTATACACTAGGTGCAACGGCAGCAATTGCGATGCCGGCTAGCTATGCCGGTATTGCGCGTGGTTCTGTGGTAAAAAATTTAAAACTGCATAATTTGCATACTGAAGAAAAAATAGCGCTCAGTTATTTTGAACAAGGCGAGTATGTTACAGAAGCCTTGCATGATATTAGCTATTTATTACGTGATCACAGAACCGGTGATGTATTGGCAATGGATACGGGTTTAATAGATTTACTCTATGACTTAAAAAGTGTTCTAGGGACTAAGCAACCTCTGCAAGTCATTTCAGGTTATCGCTCGCCAAAAACAAATGCTGCATTACATAAAAAAAGTTCAGGTGTAGCCTCTAAAAGCCTGCATATGCAGGGTAAGGCAATAGATGTCCGTATTGAAGGTATCGATACCAGAGATATTCAAGCGGCTGCATTAAGCCTGGCTCGCGGTGGTGTGGGTTATTATCCCCGTTCTAATTTTGTGCATATTGATACAGGGCGCGTTAGGTCTTGGTAGTTTTTAGCTTAATTCTATTTTAGCTTGAGGCTTTAGTCGCCTAAAACAACGCGGCTAAAGCCTCGTCCCCGGTTCTAAATATAGTGTGAATTTTTTCTGATTACTTAGCTCAATTTTTTTTCAACACTAAAACTTCTTGGTACTATACGTAATTTCAGAAATACAAGGCAATTAGTAAGTGACAAGCATTGAAGTGTGTAGTGTAGCAAAAAGTTTGCTGCGTTGATCTAGGGCGGACATTAAAGCGCTATCATGTTCATAAATATCCGGGTAAAAAGAAACCCCTGCTGGACTTGCTAAAGCCGTGCTATAAAAAATAAGCACTGGGATCTTTTGTTTTACATCGACAATACGAGGTTTATTGGACCTCATGGCTTCCTTGATTTTAGCTGCATCCCATTCTGGTTGATTGCGTAATACAAATTGTGCTAATTCATTTGGTTTCTCGACGCGAATGCAGCCATGACTAAAGTCTCGTCTACTACGACGAAATAACGAATGTGCGGGTGTGTCATGCAAGTAAATGGCGTAATTATTGGGAAAAATAAACTTGATATGCCCTAAAGCATTATTTTGGCCAGGGCGTTGGCGTAAGTTTAACTGCCCACTATATAAGCGACTTATGTTGTTCTCATTTATGGCATGGGCAGGCGCATCGTGCGCAAAGCGCGACACGATTTCCATATTGTTGTTCTGTAAATAGTTGGGGTCTTTTTTCAGTAAAGGCAAGATCTCCTGGGTCAGGATGCTCCTGGGAATATTCCAATAAGGGCTAAATACGAGATAGCTAAGGTCTGCCGTAAAAACCGGTGTTTGCAGTGCTTTTTTCTTACTTTCACCCTCATTTGCTTTAATTCTGTTTTTAGCTTTTCCAACGATGACTCTCATTGTTAGCGGGTCGCCAGGGCTTTGTTCAGTATCATATGCCCATAATTGAAATGCAGGGATGTTAGCTAGAATAAAGGGACCCTTCTGTGGTTCGGATAACCAGCGTAGTCTTTCCATAGCTAATTCTATTTGTTTTACACGCAGGCTAAAGGGTGTATTTAATGTCTCCAGAGTTTGTTTGCCTATAATACCGTCACTGAGTTGTCCGTGTTGCGCCTGGAAGTTTTGGACCTTGATTACCAGATCGCCTGTATATATATTGTCTGATTTGTAACTGGTTTTGATGGGCACGTCGATTGGGGTGTTAAGTACGTCCAGGTATAGGCCTAATTTGCTGACTTCACTGGATCGGTCGCCAGGGTGTAAACTATCTTCCAGTTCGAAATATAATGTTTTTTTAAAATAATGCTCTAGCCTTCTATATTTAACTAAAGCTGTTTTGAGCTGCTGATAAGGTTTTAGTTTAGGTTCCAGGTCTGCAACAAGGGAGTTGACAGCATCTATTTGTATTGCTTCATATATCGCACTTGCGAGGTCGATACTATGTTTTTGCTCCAGGCGAAAGCCCTGAAGTTGAGGAGCAACTCGGCCATAGTGCAAATCGTTTAAATAGCGTAAGAAAGTTAAGCTAAGCGCTGTATCAAAGGTGGCAAATTGATAAAAGTCTGGTTTGCTGTGCTGAATCTTTTGCCACTGAGCTTCAAGGTACTGGCTGGCGTAGTCACTGCTAATAAGACCTTGTGCAGGCGCATTTGCGTATAGTTCTAATAGTTGGTTGATAGTCTGAACAGGATGTTTGCTACTAAACCAAAGTAGTTTATTTTGATTGAGTTGATATAATTTTTTGAGACTTGTTTGTTCGTGCTTGATATAAGCCTCTTGGAAGTATGGATGGCTGTCTGAATCAAGCAGAATCTCAAAGATGGCGCTATGTGTGGTGTCAGCATGTACTTTGAGTGAGCACAATAGTGCCCAGATCAGCAAGCTAGTAGTTCTATAGTTCCGCTTCATCTTCATTATTGTCTTCATCTTTGTCATGACCTAAATCATAAATCTCTTTTAATCTGGAGATTGCTTTGAAGTTTAGGCTACCTTCAGGATATTCGTCATTATTATCTTTTTTGCCTGCGTTTTTGCCTGTTAATAGTTCCAGTGCTTCATTGACATTAGCAACAGCGTAAATAGCAAAATTATTATCAGCGACGGCATTTATAATTTCCTGTTTTAACATTAAATTACGGATATTGGCTTTAGGGATAATACAGCCATGTTCACCAGTCAGGCCACGACCTTTGCAGAGTTTGAAAAAGCCTTCTATTTTTTCATTGACCCCACCTATCGCTTGTACTTCGCCATATTGATTGATTGAGCCGGTGACTGCAAAGCTTTGTTTGATTGGAGTACACGTCAAGGCTGAGATAAGGCAGCATAGCTCGGCAAGTGATGCGCTATCACCGTCGATATGTCCATAAGATTGTTCCAGTGCAATGCTGGCTGAAATAGCCAATGGGAATTCTTGCGCATAACAGTTGCCTAGATAGCCTGTTAAGATCATGACCCCTTTGGAGTGTATTGCCAGGCCCAGTTCGGCTTCACGTTCTATATCAACAATACCACGTGAGCCAGGGTAAACTGTAACTGTGATGCGCGATGGCGCGCCAAAACTGCTGCCGCCGACTTCCAGTATAGTCAGGCCATTAATTTGACCTATGACGCTATCCGAAGTATTGATTAATATGGTTCCGTCCAACATCTCTTCCAGAATACTCTGAGCAATTCTACCATTTCGATACTCGCGTGCGTCAAGTGCTCGCTCAATATCTGTACTATCAATTTCTTGAGATTTACATAAGGAATTGGCTTCACTAATAATTTCCAGGGCATCATTGATATGTGCCGATAAACGCTGCTGATGTTCAGCAAGGCGACAGCTGTGTTCCATTAAGCTGATAATAGCAGACTCAGTTAAAGGTTTCGCACCAGTGTCATGCGCTTGTTGCTTCATGAGCTGCGCAAAGTCCCGCATATTTAGATTGCTGCGCGGAATATGGTAATCAAAGTCAGCTAAGATGCGAAACATTTCATTAAACTCATCATCCAGATCTTGCAGTAAATAATAAATTTCCCGTGAGCCCACCAGAATAATTTTAATATTTAACGGAATGACTTCGGGTTTTAACGTAACGGTATTGATGCCGAGTTCTGAATAAGGTGATTCAATTTCGATGCGCCCCGATTTTAAAGCACGTTTAAGGCCTTCCCAGACAAACGGGGAGTTTAAAAGTTTGTCAGCATCTAAAATTAAATAACCGCCATTTGCATGGTGTAATGAGCCAGGGCAGATGCGCTGATAATTGGTAGTCAGTGCACCTTGCTCGCTAGTATATTCTATGCGACCAAAAAGGTTCTGATAGGTTGGGTTAGGTTCATAGATAACAGGGGCTCCAGTCTTTTCTTTATAATCAATCAGTATATTCGGTTGATACTGGTCTTTTAGCAGTTGTTTTTTTGTGCTGTCACTAATACCTTCTAATGACTGTGTTTTTACAAACAGGTCTTTAATGGTCTCGCCCAGGTCTTTTTTAATTTCGCTTAGGTAGGTGATGACATTATCAATATTTTGATACTGATCAGTAAGCTCTTTAAATAAAGGTGAGATTGCCATGCGGATAGTTGTATTATCCAGTTGTCGATTCTTTTCAACCAGGCCGCGTCGCCATTGCGGTAGTTCGATTAATGCATCACTTAAAGAGTCCTCCAGATCCTCCGTATCTTTATGGAATGCTTCACGTTCTTCTTGCGGCAGTTGATTAAATTGTTCTTCATCCAGCACTTTTCCGTCGCGTATCGGTGCGAAAGTAATTGACTCGGTGTCGCGAAACAACGCAATGTTTTTTTCTTTGGAGCTTTGCTCTATAACATCAATTGCACTGTTATACAGCTGGTTGAAAGTGCGTTCTATGGCGGTCTTTTTTTGCAGGTAGCTAGGGCTTTCAAAGGCTTCTGGGAAGGTGGCAATCAAATTATCAATCAGGCGATCTATATCTTTGCAAAACGCTTGCGCCTGTCCTGCGGGGAGCTCAATAGCAACCGGTTCTCTATTATTTTCAAAGTTTTCTACATAAGCGTAGGAAGGTGGTGTTTCCTGCTTATGAGAAATAGGTGTTAAATGATTGGTAATCATGGATAAGCGACCTGTACCAGGCTCGCCCATAACGTATATATTGTAGCCAGGGTTTTGCATGGCTACCCCAAAGCTCAGGGCTGATTGGGCTCGTTCCTGACCAAGAATACTAGTGATTCGGGTGTTCTTGCTATCACTAAGAATAGAGTAATCTGATTGGTTAATTTGTAGTTTTAATGAAGATACAGGAAGTTTTAGCGAGTCAGTCATATCCTAAAATGGATGGAATAAAAAAAAGACAGTCGATTTTAGCATTGATGTCGAGTAAAGGGGGCAAATATAGTTATTTCAAAACGCGGTGTAGCGCTGAATTTAGCGTGCTAATCCATTAAGGAGTGCCCTGTTGGTATTGTTAGCATTTATCGAGCATGAAATTCATGAAACTTTTTTCCTTAACCTTAAGCAGCATTAATTCACGCTGCAAAAAAAACACAGCAAGCGTTCTTATGATTTTAGTCGGAACCCATAAGGGATTACTCAGCGTAAGCATGGCGCGGCCTAGGCTGATTTTCTCAGAGGGGGCATCTGATGGAGAAAGCTATCTTCAGTTTAATAGCTACGCTGCACAGAAAAACGAGCAAGTAACTCTAGTGCCTGTTTATACTCAGAGTCAGGCAAATTGCTTAATGCATTGATGGCTTTTTGCGCCTCATCATCTGCGCGTTGCTCGGTATAGGTGATAGCGTTGGTTGCTTTAACAATATCGTAGACTGCATTGAATGAGTCTCTATTACCGGTTTTTATCGCGTCAATAATAATATTTGCCTGTGACTCAGTGCCGTTTTCTATGGCATAAATAAGCGGTAAAGTTGGCTTTCCTTCGGCTAAATCATCACCTAGATTTTTGCCTAACTCATCTTTGCTCGACGTGTAATCCAGTGCGTCATCGATAAGCTGGAAAGCGATGCCCAGATGCTGGCCATAATCAGCCAGGTTTTTTTCAATTTCTGGACTAGCGTCAGCAAGAACGGCCCCTAATCGCGTGGCCGCACTGAATAGAATTGCAGTTTTACGTGAAATAACTTCTAGATATTTTGCTTCAGTTGTTGCGGGGTTATTGCAATTCAACAATTGCAATACTTCGCCTTCAGCAATCGCAGTTGTGGTTTTGGATAAGATCTCCATGACCCGCATATTGCAGGTGCGTACCATCATTTCAAAAGCGCTGGAGTAAAGGTAATCACCAACCAGAATACTGGCAGCATTGCCCCATACTGCATTTGCCGAATCTTTGCCACGGCGTAGGTCAGACTCATCGACTACATCATCGTGTAATAAGGTTGCCGTATGAATAAATTCTATGACTGCCGCTAATAATAGGTGGTGGTTGCTTTCCTGATAGTTAAGCGCTTTTGCTGTGAGCAATAACAGCATAGGACGTAGGCGTTTGCCACCACTATTGATAATGTAATGGCCAATTTGATTGATGAGGACTACGTCAGAGGTAAGCTCTTCCAGTATTAATTGGTCAACTGCCTGGGCTTCGCTTTCTGTTAAGCGTTGGATTGATGCAAAATCAATAGGTGTTTGTGCTTTATTATTAGAGTTTTGCGAAGCTGTCATTGATTCGTATTAGTAAAAAAATTTAGTAATAAGGTGCTTTAATTAAGTAATTCGGGCCTTCTGGCCTTCTTATGAGTGCGAATTATTGTCCATTAAACGTCTAAAATTGTAATACTAACAATTTATAATGCGCTATGTTAACAGAACATAGTGTTTAAAAATACCTTATGGCGTTATTTGTTTGTCTGTGTTACTTTATAGCGCATTATTTTTCATTACTTATTTTTAGTTGACGAGCGTTTTGTTTGTGTTTATAATCCCCTGTTCACTTTTAATAGAATATTGCTTGATGGAGCTGACGCAAATGTATGCGGTAATTCAAACTGGCGGTAAACAATACCGTGTTGAAGAAGGTACTACCTTAAAAATAGAAAAACTTGAGCTTGGTATGGGCGACAGCGTTGAATTCGACAATGTACTTATGGTGCAATCTGATGATGCTATAAAAATCGGCCAGCCTTATCTTGACGGAAGCAAAGTCACTGCGACAGTTATTGCTCAAGGTAGACATAAAAAAGTTAAAATAATTAAATTTAGACGACGTAAGCACCACATGAAGCAAATGGGTCATCGTCAATATTACACAGAAGTCCAGATTACTGGTATTTCTGCTTAACACGAGGATTTAAAATGGCTCATAAGAAAGCGGGTGGTAGTACCAGAAATGGTCGTGATTCTAATTCGAATCGCTTAGGTGTTAAACGTTTTGGTGGTCAAACAGTCAGTGCTGGTAGCATTATTGTTCGTCAACGCGGAACACGTTTTCATGCAGGAACGAATGTTGGTTGTGGTAAAGATCATACTTTATTCGCGACTACGGATGGGCAGGTTTTATTTGAGGTTAAAGGTCCTCAAAAACGTAAATTTGTTAGCATCGTTGCAGCATAGTTCTTTTATATAACTTATAGCCTGACGAGTCAGGCTATAGCTAATATTTTAGAATAGATAGAAACCTCGTCCGCAAAGACGGGGTTTTTTTTTGCCTATTTTTCGCAAAAGGAGTTTTTAGGCTTATGAAATTTGTTGATGAAGCAGAGATTCGCGTCGAAGCGGGTGATGGAGGGAACGGTTGTATTGGCTTTCGTCGTGAGAAGTATATTCCTAAAGGCGGTCCTGATGGTGGTGATGGCGGCGACGGTGGTAGTGTTTACTTGATTGCTACAGAAAATGTCAATACTTTGGTGGACTTTCGTTTCCATTCGGTACATAGAGCGCAGCGCGGTCAAAATGGGATGGGGAGGCAGTGCACTGGTAGAAAAGGAGATGATATTTATATTGCTGTTCCACCGGGAACTGAAGTCTGTGATAAAAATACCCATGAGAAGCTAGGCGATTTGATGCTTGTGGGTGAAAAATTGCTCGTTGCTCAAGGGGGATTTCATGGTTTGGGTAATACACGGTACAAAAGTAGTATCAACCGGGCGCCTCAGAAATCATCTATGGGCAGTAAGGGGGAGCATCGGATTTTACAATTAGAATTAACGCTAATTGCAGATGTGGGCCTGCTTGGACTGCCTAATGCAGGTAAATCAAGTTTAATTCGTGCGGTTTCTTCTGCAAAGCCACGAGTTGCAGATTATCCATTTACTACTTTGGTGCCTAATTTGGGTGTAGTCAGTGTAGATGATCAACGTAGCTTTGTGATTGCTGATATTCCTGGTGTGATTGAGGGGGCGGCGGAAGGCGCTGGTTTGGGGTTACAATTTTTAAAGCATTTGGCGCGTACCAAGTTACTTATGCATCTGGTTGATGTAAAACCTTATGAATCAATGGATTCTCCGGTAGTTTCAGCGAGAAAAATCATTGCGGAAGTTGAGAAATGGAGTGACGATTTAGCTAATAAACCACGTTGGTTGATATTAAATAAAATGGATAGGTTGCAAGATGAGGAAGATCAGCAGGCTTATTGTCAGGCAATTGTTGATGAACTGGCCTGGCATGGTCCTGTTTATCAAATATCAGCTTTGAAATCTGAGGGTACACGTAACTTAATGTTTGATATTATGACGTTTTTGGAGGCACAGGCATTGTTAAATAAACAGCTGGAACAAGACAATGAGCCGGAGTGAGTTCGCAAAATCGAAGCGGGTTGTTATTAAAATTGGCAGTGCCTTATTGACCGAAGGTGGCAAAGGTTTAAATCAAACAGCTATTTCTATCTGGGTTAAGCAAATGGCGGAACTAAAACAGCAGGGTATTGAGGTGGTTTTAGTTTCGTCTGGCTCAGTGGCGGAAGGAATGTCGCGCCTGGGATTAAAGGCCCGGCCTAAGGCATTGCATGAGTTACAGGCTGCTGCATCAGTTGGTCAGATGGGGCTGGTGAGAGCATTTGAAAGTAATTTTCAGTTACATGGTTTGCATGCGGCTCAGGTTTTACTAACGCATGATGATTTGTCAGACCGTAAGCGATATTTAAATGCGCGTAGTACCTTACTGACGCTTTTAAATTATAACGTTGTGCCGGTAATCAATGAGAATGATGCTGTTGCGACAGAAGAAATTCGCTTTGGTGATAATGATACTTTAGGTGCATTGGTTGCCAATTTGGTAGAGGCTGATTTATTGATTATTTTAACGGATCAGTTAGGCTTGTTTGATTCTGATCCGGGGATTAATCCAGGGGCAACATTAATCAGTCAGATTAGTGCAAACGATTTAAGCCTCGAAAAAATGGCGGGGGGAAGTCGTAGCGGCTTAGGTCGCGGAGGAATGGCGACTAAGGTGAGTGCGGCTCGATTAGCATCTCGTTCAGGTGCGTCAACAATCATTGCTTCTGGTGATGTAGAGCATGTTATTACCAAAGTCATAGCAGGCGAAGAGGTAGGGACTTATCTGTTTGCAAATATTGAGCCTTTAGTCGCACGTAAACGCTGGTTGGCAGGTCAACTTCAGGTAAAGGGACGTTTAGTGATCGATACTGGCGCGGTGAATGTGCTTAAAAAATCAGGTAAAAGTTTATTAGCGGTAGGTATTAAGGCGGTAGAAGGCAATTTTAGACGCGGCGAGCTGGTTGTCTGTCTCGATTTAACGGGTCTTGAAGTGGCGCGAGGTCTGGTGAATTATAAGTCTGCGGAAATCGACTTAATTAAAGGTCGTGCTAGCGGTCAGTTTGAAAGTATTTTAGGTTATTCTGATGAAGAAGAAGTCATTCACAGAGATAATCTAGTGTTGGTTTAATGAATTGGGTTAAGTATGAGTAAGCAAATAAGAGCGGTTTCGTTAATTTCAGGTGGGCTGGATTCTATGTTGGCAACGAAAGCCATAATGGAGCAGGGTGTACATGTAGAAGGTATTAATTTCTTCACAGGATTTTGTGTGGAAGGGCACACGCATGCCATCAGGAAAAAAGATAAAGAAAAGCCAAAGCGGAATAATTCATTATGGGTTGCGGAAACCTTAGGGATTAAATTGCATATCATTGATATTATTGAAGAATATAAAGATGTTCTGATTAATCCAAAGCATGGTTATGGCGCGAATATGAATCCGTGTCTGGATTGTAAGGTCTTTATGGTGAAAAAAGCCAAGCAGTGGATGGAAGAAAATGATTTTGACTTTATTATTACAGGTGAAGTGATGGGGCAGCGTCCAATGTCGCAACGTAGAGAAACGATGCCGATTATTGCCGCAGAATCAGGAGCTGATGATCGTTTGGTGCGTCCTTTATGTGGCCAAAATTTACCTGCGACCTTGCCGGAAAGAGAGGGGTGGATTAGTCGTGATAAATTGTTTGGCTTTAGTGGACGTGGGCGTAAACCGCAAATGGCCTTGGCCGAAGAGTACGGTATAGAGGAGTATTCGCAGCCGGCAGGTGGCTGCTGTTTTTTAACGGATGAAAGTTATTCTGCAAAACTTGTGGATTTATGGAAAGCACGCGGTACTAAAGATTACGAGCTTGATGATGTTATGTTGTTAAAAGTAGGTCGACATATACGTCCGAATCAGGACTTTAAAGTAATCATTGCACGTGAAGATGGCGAGGCCAGGTTTTTGGAAGGGTATAAGAAAAATTATATTAATATGAATTGTGCGAGTCATCGAGGGCCACTGGCACTGATAGATGGTAATCCCGGTGCAGAAGATTTATATGTGGCGGCACAAATTGTTGCACGTTATGGGCAAGGTAGAGATGCCGAGCAAGTCGACGTGCTGGTAAGAGATTTAGCCGGAAATGAATCTACTCTGCAAGTTAGGCCTTTCGGTGTAGATGAAATGCCCAAGGCATGGTTTATATGAGTCAGTATGAATTAGATGCACGCCGTTTATTGTGTCCACTACCTGTTATTCGTACTCAGGATAAAGTAAAGAATTTGCAGTCAGGCGATACTCTCAGGGTAACATGTACAGATCCCGGCGTGTTACAAGATATACCTGCATGGTGCCGTATAAATGGTCATAAGCTTATTGAAACACACTCTAGTGAGCATGAGTATATTGTTACTTTGGAGGTTGGCAAGTAATGGCTGAAGCTTATGATGTAATGAAAATGACAAGGCTAAAAAACAAGGTCACAATTGTTGGTGCGCTGGTAAATGTTTTTTTAAGCATCATAAAAATCGGTTTTGGGGTATTAGGTCAGTCGGCAGCTCTGATTGCTGATGGTGTGCATTCATTATCTGATTTGGCGAGTGATTTATTAGTTCTGCTTGCGGTAAAGTTTGGTGCACGTGAAGCTGATCATGATCATCCTTATGGGCACCGACGCTTTGAGACTATTGCAACAGTCGTATTGGGAGTCGGGTTAATTGTGATTGCAGCAGGCATAGCCTGGGATGTTTACGAGAGGATGTTGCAACCAGAGTTGATATTAATTCCACATCCGAGTGCCATGGGAATCGCTGCTATTTCAATCCTGGCGAATGAGTGGTTATATCAATATACAAAACGAATTGCTAAATTTACTCGTTCAAAACTATTGTTGGCGAATGCATGGCATCATCGTAGTGATGCAATTTCTTCTATTGTCGTATTAATTGGGGTTGCAGGTTCTTTATTGGGCTATATCTGGGCAGATGCAGTGGCTGCTGTGATCGTTTCCTTAATGGTTGCAAAAATTGGCGTAAATCTGGTGTCGGATAGTATTAAGGAGCTGGTTGATACGAGTTTATCCGAAGAAATTGTAGATAAAATTCGTGCCGAGATTGCAGCGACAGAAGGTGTTAAAAATATACATTTATTACGTACTCGGCAAATGGGTGAAGATGCACTGGTAGATGCGCATATTGTAGTTAATTCCCGGATTACTGTGTCAGAAGGACATATGATCGCTGATTTAGTTAGGGATGTGCTGATTGATAAATTTGATGATGTTCAGGAGGTGCTGGTGCATGTGGATCCTGAAAATGATGAGTATTTAATTGAGCAAGGTAGGGTTTTATTGCGTCAGGATATTAATGCTTATTTACAAGAGTATTTGGCAGAAAATTACCACTTAATAGATAGCTTCAGAATTCATTATATAAAAGGGAATGTAGAGTTAGAGGTGGTTTTGCCGCAAACCATGTTTAGTTTATCACAGCAAGTAAGTACAATTAAAAACCGATGTTTGGTGCTGGAGCAAGAAGTTGAGCAAATCAGCAGTGTGCTTGTGTTTTTTAAAGCGTAGATTGATTTGCAAAGATCTTACACAATACACAGCGTATAGCGTGATTTCAGCCCGCTTTTGTTAGCGGATAATATGCTTTATACGCTACAAATAAGAGAGAAAATTAATGGCAGTTGGAAATATTGAATTTCCGCATATGCATGCGGTATCGGGTATTAAATTAGGCACAACCTGCGCAGGCATTAAGCAAACTAAGCGAGATGATTTATTGTTGATTGAGATGACTGAAAACTCCACTTGCGCAGCTGTTTTTACCCAAAATGCCTTTTGTGCTGCGCCAGTATTAGTGGCCAGAGAGCATTTAGTCAAGCAACCACGTTATTTGTTAATTAATTCAGGGAATGCCAATGCGGGTACTGGAGAGCTTGGGTTGCAGGATGCTCGGGAAAGTTGTGCTGCTGTTGCCAGGCTTGGTAATGTGAGCTCCGAGCAGGTATTGCCCTTTTCAACGGGAGTGATAGGTGAGCCACTGCCTATAGCGAAATTAATAAGCGCTTTACCAGAATCACAGGCTAACTTAAGAGAAAATAATTGGGATAAAGCCGCTCATGCCATTATGACCACGGATACTTTTGCAAAAGGGTGTTCGAAAGTTGTTGAAATAAGTGGGCAGATGATAACCATAACAGGTATATCAAAAGGGGCCGGTATGATACAGCCCAATATGGCAACTATGCTGGGTTTTCTTGCGACTGATGCAAAAATTTCTCAGGAAAATCTACAAAAATGCCTGGCAATGGCAGTAGAGCAATCCTTTAATAGAATCACTGTTGATGGAGATACTTCGACAAATGATGCTTGCGTGTTAATGGCCAGCGGAAAAAGTTCGCTACCAGAAATTATATCTGGTAGCGATGCCATGCAGCAGTTTCAGCAAGCTATTCAGGATGTGTGTATGCATCTGGCAGAAGCAATTATCCGGGATGGTGAGGGCGCAACTAAGTTAATCACGGTTAAAGTCCAGCATGCAAAGAGCAATGCAGAGGCTGTTGCGGTTGCGAAAACAATTGCGCATTCTCCTTTAGTGAAAACGGCTTTTTTTGCCAGCGACCCGAATTGGGGACGTATCTTGGCGGCTGTAGGGCGTTCGGGGCTTGAGAATCTAGATGTTAATAGGATTTCTATTTATTTAGATGATGTCTGTATTGTGGAAAACGGTGGACGTGCAAGTGCCTATACTGAGGCAGCCGGACAAAAAATCATGGATCAGCAGGAAATTACCGTAACAGTTATTCTGGGAAGAGGAGAGCTGGAACAGCAGGTATTAACTTGTGATTTTTCCTATGACTATGTGCGTATAAATGCAGAGTATAGAACTTAAATTATGCTAAAAGTTGATGTCGCAGTTGGAGTTGTGCGAGATAAAGCCGGGCGGGTCTTGATTTCCAGGCGTAAGGATGATGCTCATCAAGGTGGTTTGTGGGAATTTCCGGGTGGAAAATTTGAGCAATCAGAAAATGCTGAACAGGCTTTAAACAGGGAGTTATTCGAAGAACTAAATATAAAGACTATAAACTCCAGTCCGTTAATAAAAATAAATTTTAGCTATCCAGAATTAAGTGTTCAGTTGCATGTAAGAGAAGTGCATGGTTTTGACGGTGAGGCAGTTGGGCGTGAAGGTCAAGGTTTAAAGTGGGTCGCATTACATGAGTTAAGTGGCTATGAGTTTCCGGCAGCAAATAAACCTATTTTAACTGCCATTAAACTAGGGCGGCAGTATGCCATTATAGGTGGAAATAATACTCGGGAGGTATTACTTGAATTGGATAATGTCTCAAAACAGGGCGTGAGTCTGGTGCAAATAAGGGCCAAAAAATTATGTGATGTTGATGCTGAGGATATGCTGCAAGTAGTAAGAGGTAAATGCAGGAAATTGAATATGACTTATTTGATAAATTCACAAATGCCGGTAAAAAGGAATTTAGATGAAGGGGTGCATTTGACTTCTGTTGATTTGAAACTGATGAGTCAGCGTCCTGAAAGTTCAGGTTATGTGGCAGCATCATGTCATAATCTGCATGAGCTATATAAGGCAGAGCAATTGGCACTGGATTTTGTCGTGTTATCACCTGTCATGCAAACATCCTCGCATCCAGAGGCAAAAACTTTGGGTTGGCTGCAGTTCAAAGAATGGGTAACTAAAGTAAATATTCCGGTTTTTGCATTGGGTGGAGTTGCCAGGCAAGATTATAAAAAAGCACTGGCATGTGGAGCGCAAGGGATATCCGGGATAAGTTTGTATAAAGGGTAAAAACTCAGGAATGTTGAATTTTCTGATGTTTGTTCAAATAGGTTGTTGTTCGTTTTACAATTCTTTGGCAGTTACTAACTAGCTCTACTAATGCATATGTGTAGAATAACTTTAACTTTCAGAGTAAAATCATGAAAGTCATTGCGAAATTTATCAGTGGATATTTGCTGTATCAGATTGTTTTTCCTGAGTGCATGATAGGCAGTGGAAGTCGTTTAATATTTCTTATATCCCCATATAAATCAGGAATTGCTCAAAAATAAAAATAAGTACTTGACGGTAGAAGAAGTGGATGTATAATAGCCGGCTCTCCAACGCTAAATGCATGTTGAAGAGACGCTGGTTTGAAGTGAGTAAGCGGTTTCTGGATGGCTGTCGTTGATGGTT
>Ga0208648_1000683_pt1 | contig 32098 bp, 30 predicted proteins | sample AntAceMetag02UKL_FD_184772 | JGI IMG/M metagenome (GOLD analysis project Ga0208648, IMG submission 184772) | Saline lake microbial communities from Ace Lake, Antarctica - Antarctic Ace Lake Metagenome 02UKL (SPAdes) (version 2) | ecosystem: Environmental > Aquatic > Non-marine Saline and...
ACTATCTTCAGCTGCCCTATACCACAACAGCAGTTGCGCGCACCATGGCACGCATTGCCTCGTATCATATCAGCATGATTCATGAAATTATTTATGACCACCCGCAATTATCACATCAAATCCTGACCTCGGTCGTGCGCCAACTTGAACAGACCACCAAGCTGGCCTCAAAACACATGCCCAAAGTAAAAACCGTTGACTTCAAGAAGCTCATTCTCCAAGATAATGAAAACGAGCTCGAAGAAATTTTCTCGGCAATATCCGAAGCCTGCGCAGAAGAGGCCGGCCCGCAGATCGCAGCACCGACTCAATTGAAAGTTGAGTTCAAGGACTTTCATGATGAGGTACTCTCATATTTTATTGAAGAGTCGACTGAACTCATCAAGGACGTACAGGGAATCGGAGACATGCTTAAACTGGTAGGCATTCCCAATGACCGTGAATTTGAAAAACTACAGGAATTCGTTCAGAAACTTCACCGCCTAATCGGCGGTACCTCCTCCATGGGCTTTGATACCTTCTCACACCTCTCCCGCAAAACATCGCTGCTCTCGGCGGAATGCGCCAAATGTCAGGACATGACTATCCGCTCGCTGATCAGCAATATGAACCTAGTGGTGTCAGTACTGGAAAAATGTTTTGCCAACGTTGAAACTATAAAATCAATTGAAAGCAGTATCCCGGCCCTGGAACAGCATCTGGATATGTGCCTGATGTCAATCGGCATTGACAATCCGGATATCAAAGACCAACTACAGATCGATCAGATCTTCACCGACCTCAAAAACCGCTAAAAAATAAAAATCCGCACCACTCGTCAATCCTGTCGGATTACGGAGTGACCCGTGAGGATATTCCCCGACTGGCACAAAACTCCCACCATGCCATGGATTTTCTCTTTGATTTAACACCGATAGAACTGAGCGAAGAGGATACAGCAGAGATTTTTAAACGTGCGTTCGCCTGAGGGTAACAGTTCGTAGGAGGCGCTCCCTGCGAACAGCATTGTTCAAGCCTGTCAAGTGTGTAAACCTGACCCCGTTATTTTCATTCTATCGGTAAATATCCTTGCAGTGCCAGACCTTTACCACCCAGACTGTACACTGCGCATCCTAAACAGAGTACAGTATCCTGTAATGCCCCTAGCGAATGCGATATCTTTCCTGTCCTGTAAGTTTTTCGTGGCCCTGTGGTCGAGGATCAATTGCAAGAGACTGAATGCGCAGGAGAATCTTCTGTAAATCCCTCTTTGGACACGCGCGCAAATCCTTTTCAACGGATTCCTTAAAATAGATGTTATATTCTGCCATCTTTTTTCAGCCTCTTGATAATCGCATCGTAGCTGACCAGAGGTTCTTTGGCTCGCAATTCAAACGCTGCGATATCGTCGACGTCCTCGACAAGGGATTTCTTGATGGCATCATTGACGAGTTTTGAGATTGACTGATCCGTTTCCACTGCTTTCAATCGCAGCGTTTTGTGCAGATCCGAGTCTAAATACACTGTTGCCCGCGTTGCCATTACTCCCATAGCAGTACCTCCTGTAATGCTTTATCGTTTTAACACTCAAGCATCATAACGTCAAATCAGTTCGCAGGGTTCGCACGGCGCACCCTATGAACAAAAAAGGCAGAGCCGTTGCGGCCCTGCCTTTTTTGTGCTTTGCAAATAGTTCTCTACAAAATTTCTATCTCGCCGAAGCAATCACCCACACGAATAGGTATGATTTCTGATTCAGCGCCTTGAGGTATAAGCAGCTTAAGCTTCAGACTGCCTTTTTTAGTATTGGGCTTTGGCTTTAGCACCTCTAGCCCATCTGCATCAACCTCTGCAGTCGGATCAAAGCCCTCTTCCCCGGTAATCTTCAGCTTAAGTTTTTTACTCTTTTTCATCAGCTTCTCTGCGCTCAAAGCTTTATACTTAATGCTCAGTTCGCATCGAGGTACACATACTGTGCTTTGACATAGATATATATCATCGCAGTCAAAGTCAGTCAGGCATTCCACGCATTCGTCATATAGCTCATCGCACGCCGGTGTGCTGCCATCGCAGGGATCAGCGCCAAATTCACATACGCCAGTGTTGCAACTTTCTGCGCCGTCGCAATATATATCGTTATCGCAGTCAGTTTCATCAACACATTCAGCGCATACGTTTCCTAGGCAAAAACCATTGAAACAATCGTTGTCATCAAGGCACATCTGACAGCTGTTAAGTTCCTCATCGCAAAAATCGCTGGCACAGGGAATGTTGCTTGTTGTGCACACGCCTGCATCGCAGGTTTCCGTGCCATCGCAATACATGCCATTATCACAGTCACCATCATTCGTGCATTCAATGCAGATATTGCCTTCGCAAACGCCATTGTAACAGTCACTATCATTTGCGCACTCAACGCAGATACCGCCTACGCACACTCCATCGGAACAGTCATTGTTTCCAAGGCAGGTCAGACAGCTATTTGTGCCCTCATTGCAGAAACCAACCGGACAGGGAAGTGCTCCTGAGAAACACAGGCCTGTATCGCATGTCTCATCACCGTTGCAGAAGTCACCGTCATCGCAGTAACTATCGTCAATGCATTCCACCACGCAGGTCGCACCATTCCATACAGAGCCTACAGCACATTCGAGAGAATCAGCAACACCATTACAATCGTTATCCAGCGCTTCTGTTATCTGTGTTACCTGTGTTGCCTGAGATGGATCAGAAAAAATCGCCACATTTAGCGCTTCTGTTGCCGGAGATGGATTAGAATCCACATTTACATAACACGGAGGTCCTTCTTCGCAAATATTACCGATACCATTATTATCTATATCGCCTTGGACAGGATTAAAATCATCAGGGCAATTGTCACATCCATCGGGAAATAGATCACCGTCAGGATTAGCTTGACAGGCATCTCCTATCCCGTCCCCGCAGAAGTCTTGCTGGTTATAATTTGCAACACCAGGACAATTGTCGCAGACATCACCCAAAGTATCGTTATCATAGTCTTCTTGGTAGATGTTGAAAGTGTTTAGGCAGTTATCCAAATAGTTTTCAACGTCATCATCATCTAAATCTCCAGAAGGATCGTCGCACACCTCCTCAAGATAGGCACGATAGCCATTCCAGGGGTTGGCAAACCAAAGAGAAGTGGAAGAATAGCACACATGAAAATCAGCTGCGGTGCCACTAAAAACGTCAGCACCCATCACAGGAGAGTCTCCAAGAAAATATGCGCTGCTCATGCGCCAGTTACCCTGAAACGCTTGTTTGACAATTTCGGTAACACTTTCAGGAATAATCACACTGGTTAAGTTGGTGTTATTCTTTAGCGAACCTCTTCCAATGATTTCAAGACCATTCCCTATATTGACAGTGGTCAAAGAATCCATTGGGCTAAAACAAAAACTTCCAAGAGTAGTAACGCTATCGGGAAGGGTTATCTCCGTTATAAAATGAGCAGCTCTGAGCGCCGAAGCCTCAATAGAGATAACGCCGTCTGGAACCGTAAAGGAGCCGGTTCTAGCGAGTGGAAAATACATAAGCTTTGTTTCCGACTTGTCATAAAGAACGCCATCAATACTGGTGAAATTGGCATTAGCCTCGTCAACGGTTATGCTTTCTAAAGCTGTTGCCTCCCAACTCAAACCGTTGCCTATACTGTCAACATCGCTTCCGATATGTATGCTGGTCAAACCGGTACATCCATAAAACGTCCCCCCTACGAGGGTGGTCACGCTGTCCGGAATGATCACGCTGGTTAAACCAATACAACCAGAAAATGAACCGGAAGACCAATCACCCCCTAAAGTAATCACACTGTCCGGAATGGTCACGCTGGTTAAAAGTTCACAGCCAACGAAGGAGCCGGAACCAAGCATGGTAACGCTGCCAGGAATGGTAAACGCGCCGGAAATTCCCCTGGAGGCAAGAACAAGTGTTGTCTGATCTTTATTATATATCACACCATCCAGACTGCTGAAAAGAGGATTAGCTTCATCAACGATAAATTCGGTTATCGCGGTAACCTTCCAAGCACAATTTGTATTGATGCTGGTAACGGTGTCTGAAAAGGTCACACTGGTTAAAACAGGTGATTCACTAAAGGCATGTGCCGGAATTGTAATTACGCCGCTTGGTACAGTAAATGCGCCGGCCAGACCACAGGGATATTGAAGAAGCGTTAGTCCTGTTTTTATACCGATAGTGTACAGCGCACCACCCGCACTGCTGTAAACGGTATTAGTTTCGTCAACAGATATGCTGGTCAGGTTGGGACAGCCCCTGAACGCCTGAGCCTGTATGGAGGTAACGCTCGCTGGAACGTTTACACTGGTTATACTGGATAAATAAAACGATGTTCTGGAAATCTTTTCAACGCCTTCTGGTATAGTCAAGTCGGTTATAGCAGTAGTATTCCTAAAGGAATCTCTCCCAATAGTTATAACGCTGCCAGGAATGCTAAACGCGCCGGATTTCGCCGTAGGAAAAATAATTAGATTTTCCTGAAGCTTGTCATACACGACGCCATCCAGACTGCTGAAAAGAGGATTAGCCGAGTCAACGGTTATGCTGGTCAGACTGGTACAATTATCAAAGGCTGAATACGAAAGACTTGCAACGAGTGCAGGGATGTTCACGCTAGTTAAAGCAGGGCATTCCTTAAACGCACTGGAAATAGTTGTAACGCTGCCAGGTATGGTTATGCTGGTTAAAGCTTCGCAGCCCCTAAACGCCGAAGCGCCGATTTCTTCAAGGCTGACAGGGAGGGTTACACTGGCCAAACTGATACACTCATAAAAGACAGAACCATTAATAATGGTAACAAGGTCAGGAATGATCACACTGGTTAAAGCGGTGCGAGTAAACGCCGAGCCCCCAATTTCTTCAAGGCTGTCAGGAAGGGTCACACTGGTTAAACCGGTACAATCCTTAAATGCTGAAGCGTTGATGTTGATAACACCTTCAGGGATAGTCACGCTGGTTATATTAGTAATTTCACGGAAAGCATTAGTCCCAATGCTCTCAACCGGCAGACCGATTACTGTGTCAGGAATAACAATAGCTCCGCCGGCTCCGATATAGCCCGTAATGGTAATTACACCGTCATCTCCAGTATATTCAAAATCTCCTTCATCACCCCAATACTGCCCGAAAGCATTTGTTGCCACAAACGCCAATAAGCAAACAAGCATTCCACAAATTTTCTTTGTCCGCATATGAATACTCCTCTCACGTAGATTTAAACCGTTGTATTTAGATATGACCGCCTGCTTCTGACACATCATATCCCTGCGATTTTTTATCCTTTTTTTATGTCCTCACATCTCCACGTTATCTGGTTAGCGTCGCTTTATTCTCTCCCTTCTAAATGACAACTTTTATAAAAATATCCAATTTCCAATTTAATTAAAAAAATTAGAAATTTTGGGCAATGAAAAATGCAACAGAATGAGTGGTTGGGCACCCAAACCTCTGCTTGTTTCACCTGTTGAAGCTTTTATAAATTTAAACATGCTTATGGAGCATGCGCAAGGAGGGATAATCGGGGGGGTTATAGGGTATACAAAATACCCCCCCCCTATTGTTTTAAGGTGTTAAGGTAGGTATGCAGGTTAGTTTTTGTATTCGTTATACCCAGCTTTTTGCGGATATTTTTCCTGTGACCAATAACTGTATCAGGAGATAAATGCAGCAGTTCTGCTATTTCTTTATTGCTATGACTATGTTTAATTAAATCTGCTACCTGAATTTCAGTAGCGGTTAAATGAATATATCCCGATGTTAAGTCGCGTGTAAAAGGTGAAATAATTTCCTGCAGGTTTGTGTCGATTATCTTAATAAAATTTTGCTGCCTGGTCTCGGGACAGATTTTAACCAGTTTTGTTAAATATGGTTTAACCAGGGTATTCATTGTTGCAGTTATTTTTTTTTCAAGTTCCTGTCGATTTTCATCCCTATGTTTGATGAGTACTGTGCACGCAGTATTCAACTCCTCAAGATTACAATTCTTATCCTTCAATTCCCGCTCTTTTTTTTTCAGCATTGTGTTTGTTGTCTTAAGTGACTGCGTCTTGTCCTGTAATGCGGCAGTGCGTTCTGCTACGCATTGTTTTAATCTTTGAGTGAAATCTTCTTCTAGTTTTTTAAGTCTAGTGATATCCCTGGCAACAGCATAGTTTATGCACTCTTTGACAAGTGGCTTGCATGTCCATTCCAGCCACTTGTATGAACCATCTTTACATCTATAACGATTCTCATATCTGATTATTGGCCACCCTTCTAATAACAGGTCGTTAACGATTACTGTTGCATCCAAATCGTCGGGATGAACAAAATCGGTATAGGGGCGCTCATACAATTCTTTTTTTGAATAACCCAGTGTTGTCTCAAAAGCATTATTTATAAGCTTAAAATGTCCATCCATATCCGCCACACACAGCATGTCGATAGAAAGATTGAAAAATTCAGCCATCATTTTTTTTGTCTTCTCACTTTTGTCTTCTAACAAAGATTTCAGTTCCTTATTTTTTAGTTCCAATTCTGCATAGGTTAGTTTTTTTGCCATGAGAAATACCTTAAATTATCTTGTCAAAGAGGGTCGCATTTTGTTGTTGTTTAAAATTAACTTTTTTTAGAAACAAAATCCGGCACATTCGTGTAGCCAGGCAGTATTAGATTTTACTGTAGTAAAACACAACCAACAAAAGTCATCATGCTTCAGATCTGTCTGCATACCATCTGGCACACAAACCTCAGGGAGAAGCACCAAAAGTTAAGGTTAACGTTAACCATTATATAATTTTATAATTCGGATGGCTACCGGGGCATCAAAAGACTTTTATTTTAGAGTCTCAAGATAGTAAGCGAGATTTTTGTTAGTGTTTGTTATCCCCAGTTTTTTCCGGATTTTTTTTCTGTGGAACGCAACTGTTTGCGATGAAATATTAAGATGTTCAGCTATTATCTTGTTGCTGTAGCTTTGTTTTATAAGATTAGCCACCCGAATTTCAGTCGCAGTCAAATTTGCATATCCGGATGACAATTTACGAGAAAAAGGCGAAATGACTTCTTTCAGGTTTGTATCGATTATCTTAATAAGATTTTGCTGTCTTGTGTCGGGGCAGATTTTGGCTAGTTTACTCACATAGGGGGCAATCAATAGTTTCATTGATGCTATTAATTGCTCTTCAAGTTCCAACTGGTTAGCATTCTTTTGCTCAACTAATACCTTCAAAGCAGTATTTAACTCCACAAGAGTAGTATTTTTTTCCTTTAATTCCGTCTCTTTTTCCTTAAGTACCAGCGTTTTGTCCTTTAATCTGGCAGTGCGTTGTTTTACGCGCTGATCCAATAGATCGTTTGCGTGCTTTAATTTTTCCTCTGCCCGTTTACGCACAGTAATGTCTTCAACTATGGCAAGATGATAATCGGGTTCTTCTCCAACATCCCACAAAGCAGCTACGGTAAGGTTACCCCATACTAACGAGCCGTCATTATGAATGTAGCGTTTTTCCATTGAAAACTCGCGCATCTCTCCAGCTATTAACCTTTGCATATTGTCCAGATCTGCCTGAAGATCGTCCGGATGCGTTATTGCCATAAATGTGGTTGCCTTCACATCACCCTTTTTGAGTCCAAACAGATCACAAAATTTTTGATTAACCTCGATAAGTTCCCCGTTTCTACTGTTTATAACGGAAAAACCCCTGGCCGTCAGTTCGAATATAGTGTTAAATCTTGACTCTATTTCCATTCGAAACGCACCTCTTTTCCAATTTTTTAATACGATGCTTACAACAACCCAACTTCACTTGAACAAAATTCAAAACACCGCTCGTTTAACGATTACGAGAACGCTGCAAATGTAATTTTCAAAAAAGTTTCAGGCTGAATCGGTGCGACCTAAAAATGGCTTACTATCCATTTTTTTATAATCACATCACTACTGTGTTGTTATTTCAGACTGATCGCTAGCATTTTTCAATCCATAGAATTCCCTTTTTTTATCATATACGCTAAAAATAGCAAATTTTCTGTACCATCCAAGACCAATCAAGGCATGTTTTATCATGTGAGAGTGTCAAGAGTGGGTTATGGTGTCAGGAACAATCGCACAGCACGGGTGACACGCTCAAAAGACAGAATGCCTCTGATTGCTTAAGGGGTTTTGGACTACATTACATTGCGTGTGCTTGCTCTGTGGTGAAGGAGGGAGTTGAACCCACGGCCTACTGATTGTGTAATTATAATAAAAAGGAAAAAGTAATTTCAGGTTGTGCAACGATTTAAATTGCAATAGAGTGAAGCGATTTGCTAAGTGCTTGATATTTTTGGTGAAGCTACGAGGGATCGAACCCCGGACCCCATGACTGCCAACCAGTAGGATTCTCTGTGCGCACCGCCTGTAACGTAGCAACTTTTATGGTGCGCACAGAGAACCCTACGGACTCCATCATAGATATCAATAATCGGTTACAAGGCATTCTTGCAAGCCCAATTTTCAGTATGCCCGGGAATAACAATAAACTCGGCGGGTTAGCACCCGCCCTACAAACTGCGCGTCCGTGATTTAATTCCGGTTTATTTAAATGCGGTCATGCAGAAGCATGGCCCTCCAAAAAAACAACCGAAAGATTCATCCGAGTCTTCCTTGGAGGAACGTGCTCCTGCGCGTCCGTTGGAGTACAGGCTATTCAGAAATGTTCAGATACAAGGCGGGCGAACTCATGAGGATTACAAGCGTACTTTTCTGTACGCTGTAATAACGAATGCGGAGCACAACGCAGTAGATGGACGTTTCTGGGTAGCCTGCTAAACACCAAGGCAGGCCATGACCGCTTCGGCCATTAATTGGTATCCGGCTTCACTTGGATGCACACGGTCATGCAGCACCAGTTCATCATGCGAACATCCACCGTCAATCGCATTACGCCAATGCTCATCTACCGGCGCAAGGCCGCAAGCCTGATCCTGTGCAATCTGTTTAAGTTCTGCGTAAAACGGCGCAACCACATCAAACTCACTGGCATCAGCAGGCAGGGTTGAGGTGAGCAGCAGCACTTCAGCGCTGCTTTCCTGCCGAACCCTCTCAACAATAGCTTCAATTGACCGCCGGAATTCACCAAGGCTGCATCCGCAAAAGGCATCATTAAGGGCAAACTGTACCAGAACAAGGTCAGGAACGTAGCTGATAACATCCTGCTGAAGACGGTAGAGTCCGCCGGGGGCCGTATCGCCGGGGATGCCGCTGTTGATAATCCTGATGCAGGCCTTGGGATAACGGGCCATCAGCATATCGCGCAGGAAATCCATGTAGCCGCGCGCAACCATCCAGCCGCTGGTCAAGGAATCGCCCAGCGCCACAATAGTCATCTGCTCTGTTGATTGTAATTTTGCAATGGTGTTGACAAGGCGCATGCCACACCCTTCCCGTTGTGCATACTGTCAGACCTGCGCAGGATTCTCAACCTGCCAGGGTTTTACCGAGCACGAAGGCTTCTTTTAAAAGCGCCTTTTTCTTCAGAACATCTCCAGGTGCCAATCCTGTTCCGTATACTGAGCCCACGAAAACGGCCTCCACGAAGGCGAAGGTATCCTGAAAGGTCCGCAGGGCATTAACCGCACCGGAGCGAAATGGGTCTGCGTCGCCATACGTAAGGGCCACGGCAATGCGCTTGCCCCTCAAGGCCCAGCCGCCCGGCCCGCCCAGAGCATAGCAGCGGTCCATAAAAAGCTTCATCTGCGCTGAAACGGTAAACCAGTACACCGGGCTTGCGTAAATAATACCTTCGGCGGCCACGATCTTCGCGTACAGCTTGCGCATGTCATCCCGGATAACGCAAAAGCGATCATCGGCACCGTGGCATTTTTCACAGGCCGTGCAGGGACGTATGTTCAGCCTGTGCAGATTGACCTTTTCCACCCGCGCGCCGCCAGACCGTGCACCGTCCGCAATAGCGTGCGCCAGCAGCGTGCTGTTGCCGTTTTTGCGGGGGCTTGAAATAAGTTCGAGAATTTTCTTCGCCATGGCTGTTCTCCTTCATACATGCCGTCTGTTATTGCGTACATACATTACCATAAATCACGGAGCGCATATGATGCACCCGTTTACAGCGTCCATGGGTTTTGATGCACGTTTTTTATTACTCACGCTCCTGTCTACAACCCTAAAGAATTTATTAGAGCAATTTCGTTTTTACTGTAATCTATTATATGGATTGTGATCTCGACTGCAAGGAGAAATCTGGTCTAGCATTATTTTGGTATAGGTAGGCACAAGCCTGCTTGATGGCGGCAGCACACAGGCAGCTATTTTTTCACACCAGACACGCTGTCCAGCACACCGTTAATGAATGCACCCGACTTATCACATCCGTACTTTTTGCCGAGCTCAATTGCCTCGTTCAGGGTAACCTTATAGGGGATGTCATCGCAATACAGTATTTCATAAATCGCCGCACGCAGGATGTTACGGTCAATCGGTGCGATACGCTCAAGCGACCAGTTTTTGGTGGTATCAACGATGAGGGTGTCTATAGACTGACGGTTTTCCAACACGCCCCGGGCAATGCGTTCCGCAAACTCCCGGATAGCATCACTATAGACATGATATTTCCAGAAAACCGGCAGGTTCTGCTCAATATCCTGATCATTCATTTCCAGTTGATACAAAATCTGAACGGCAACACTTCTGCCTTTTCTGCGGCTCATCGGTCGCCTATCTTTAAAAAATTTGACACAGAAACTTGCGCCATAGTGATGCCGCAGAATTCAGATCTGTGATAAAAAAATCGCCGGTCAGCACTATATACAGCAACGCTGACCGGACAATATGCGAAGAGGTTGCCTGCTAAATATTTTTAAGCAGACTAACCATTTCAATCGCGGAAACAGCTGCGTCCCAACCCTTGTTGCCGGATTTACTGCCGGCGCGCTCAATGGCCTGCTCAATATTTTCAGTTGTCAGAATACCGAATGTCACCGGAATCCCACTGTCAAGCGCGATGGTGGCAATACCCTTTGATACTTCAGCTGCAACGTACTCAAAATGCGGCGTTGCCCCGCGAATAATCGTACCAAGACAGATTATTGCGTCATATTTTTTCGATGCAGCCGCTTTTTTAGCTGCCAACGGTATCTCAAAGGCACCCGGCACAATAATAATACTGATGTTATCCTCGGTAGCGCCGTGGCGCATGAGCGCGTCCATGGCTCCGCCCTGCAGGCGGTTGACGATAAAATCATTAAAACGGCTGCACACAATTGCAAACCGGAACCCCTGCGCATTTAAATTGCCTTCGTATGTGGTAGTCATGCAATTCCTTTCTGTGTTGGTTCTGTACTATCGCCTGGTGGCGGTTAATCCTGCTTCTCCTGGTTTTCGTCAAGATCGAGTATATGACCCATGCGTTTTTTCTTGGTGGAAAGATAATGCAGGTTTTGCGGCAACGGCTGCATTTCAATCGACACCCGCTCCGTGATTTCAAGACCGTAAGCCTCGAGTCCAATAACCTTTTTAGGATTATTCGTCAGAAGCTTGATTTTGGAGATACCCAGATCACGCAGGATCTGGGCGCCGACCCCATAATCCCTCAAATCAGCATCAAAGCCAAGATCCTCATTGGCCTCAACCGTATCCCGGCCCTTGTCCTGCAGAGCATAGGCCCTGATTTTATTAAGAAACCCGATACCGCGGCCTTCCTGGCGCATATACACAACAACGCCTTTGCCTACCTCGGAGATTTGCTTCATGGCACTCATCAACTGTCCGCCGCAATCACAACGCTTCGATCCAAGGGCATCACCGGTCAGGCATTCTGAGTGTACCCGTACCAGCACAGGCTCATCCGGTTCCCACTCGCCTTTTATAAGCGCCAGGTGGTGGTGCGTATCAACCGTGTTTTCATAGACCACCATGTGAAAATCACCACCATAATGCGAGGGCAGCGTGGTTTCGACCATGCGCTTTACCAGAGATTCTTTGGTAAGCATGTATTTAATAATATCGGCAACCGACACAATACACAGGTCATGCTCCTTTGCAAAAACCTCCAGCTCCGGCATGCGGGACATGGTGCCGTCATCGTTCATAATTTCACAAATGATACCAGCCGGTTTAAGACCTGCAAGCCGGCACAAGTCAACCGAACCCTCGGTCTGTCCTGTGCGGCGCAGCACACCGCCTGACATAGCACGCAACGGAAAGATATGTCCCGGTCGGCCCAGATCATCCGGCTTACAGTTCTCATCTATTGCGGTAAGAATCGTATGAGACCTGTCAGCGGCTGATATGCCGGTTGTGGTACCCTTGACCGCATCAATGGACACAGTAAAAGCCGTGTGAAACGATGAGGTATTATCCTGCACCATACTCGGCAAATCAAGTTCATGGCAGCGCTCTTCAGTAAGCGACAGGCACACAAGTCCACGGCCGTACTTGGCCATGAAGTTGACGGCCTCCGGAGTGACAAATTCGGCGGCCATAGTGAGATCGCCTTCATTTTCACGATCCTCATCATCGACCAGAATGACCATCCGACCCTTTTTGATGTCTTCAATTGCTTTGACTACTCGATTAATCGGCATACTGTCCCTCAAATCCTTCTACAGCCTCTAAGACTGTGTAAAATTATATTTTTCCAGCAACTCACGCGTAACACCGCCTGAGGAGCCGGAGCGTAAAAATTTTTCTACATACTTACCAAGCATGTCATTTTCAATATTCACCCGTTCACCGGGCTTGCGATCGCACAGCGTCGTATTGCCCAGAGTGTGCGGAATAATCATAACAGAAAACCCGCTGGCATCAACCGTATTAATCGTGAGGCTGATGCCGTCAATTGCCACGGATCCCTTTACTATCATGGAGGCAAGCAGCTTCTGCGGTGCATTAAAATCAAGCCGCGTAAAATCTCCGCTACGGCGCACAGACTGCAGCGTTGCCTGACCGTCGATATGACCGGAAACGATATGCCCGGCCAATCGGTCTGACAACCTCAACGCCCGCTCAAGATTCACGCACGCACCTTTCTTTTTCGCACCCAGTGACGTTGCATCAAGACTCTCCGGTGATACGTCAACCGCAAAGCCTTTCTCGGAAAACGATGCAACAGTGAGGCATACTCCATCAACCGCGATACTCTCGCCATTGCTCAGCTCGCTCACAGGCAAACTGCTGCTCAGCAGCATCTGCATTCCACCGGCTGTACGGTCACAGCGAACAATGACACCTTGTGTTTCAATCAAACCGGTAAACATAATTCACACCATTATTATCAGCTAAGGCAATTCAGTTTCAATCGCCGTAGTGCACAAGACCTTCCACCAAAAAATCACTGCCGACAGGCCGCACGGTCATACCGGTCAGTTGTAAGCACCCGGCAATCTCCGAAGGGCCGCGACCTGCGGCCATTCCCAGGCCATCCGAACCTGCGAATATTTTTGGCGCATAAAAAAGCATCGCCCGATCAACAATTCTGGAACGCAAAGCCGCTCCAATTAGAGTTGAACCACCTTCAAGCATAATATGGCTAATGCCGCGTTTTCCCAAAATACTCATAAGGTGCATCAGGTCAATCCGGCGGCCTTTCATCCTGCAGCCCAAAACCTCAGCTCCGCGACTACGCAGCATCTCGGCCTTTGCGCCGGCAGCAGCCCGGGTGTTGGCAACAATCAGGGTACCGACGGCAAGCCCGACCTGCAAAAGATTGCATGCCGGATCAATGCGCAAACGACTGTCCATAACAATACGCAACGGGTTGCGCGTACATTGGCGCCCGAGACGCACGTTCAAGCGCGGATCATCTGCCTTCACAGTTCCAATACCGACCATAACCGCATCTGCACTGGCACGCATGCGATGTACCAACCGGCGTGATTGCGTGCAGCTAATCCACCGCGAGTCCCCGGTGCGAGTTGCGATTTTGCCATCCAGGGTCATGGCAGCCTTCAGCGTTACCAACGGCAACCCGGTGGTAACGTGTTTGCTAAACGCCTCATTCAAGGCGGCGCACTCAACACGTAAAACTCCGGTAGTCACCTCAATGCCGGCTGCACGCAGCCGCCGAATCCCGCGTCCGCTCACAAGCGGATTTGGATCGACCTGACCGATGAACACCCGCTTAATACCGTTTGCAATTACCTGGTCAACACAAGGCGGAGTTTTGCCGTGATGCGAACAGGGTTCAAGCGTAACATATAAATCCGCTCCACGCGCCCGAGTACCGGCCCGACGCAGGGCATGCACCTCGGCATGCGCAGCACCAAAGATGCGATGATACCCGGATCCAATCACCCGCTTTCCGCGAACGACCAAGGCCCCCACCATGGGGTTGGGGCTTACCCGCCCGGCACCTTTTTGCGCCAGTGCCAGGGCGCTTCGCATATATTCCTCGTGCGCTGCCCTGGAAGTCATACCGGCCTTAGTCTGCATTGCACTGATGCCTTATCGGCGATAACATTATTCAGGCACCTCAACCTTCTTCTGCGATTGCTCGCGACGCTCAAGAAAGGTTTTTACCTCCTCCATGAAATCATTCAGATCCTTAAACGAACGATAAACTGAGGCAAAGCGCACATAGGCAACCTGATCAAGATCATGCAGTTCCAGCATGATCTGTTCGCCTACTTCTGAGCTCAGCACCTCTTTACCACCGCGCTCCATTAAGCCACGCTCTATCCGGTCGGTGATCTCTTCAAGCTGCTGTGTGCTGATATCGCGTTTCTGACAAGCCTTGCGAAGACCGTCAAGAATTTTTTTAGCGTCAAAGGGCTCGCGCCGATTATCCTTTTTAATAATTACCGGCAGGGTATCCTCTATTTTCTCATGCGTGGTGAAGCGCTTCTCGCATGCAAGGCATTCACGACGACGGCGGATTGTTATCCCATCCTTGCTGATGCGCGAATCAATCACTTTGTCTTCAAGATTGCTGCAATACGGACACTTCATTGTTTTTTCCCCCCGCTGATTATTTCAATCTGAATGCCGGCCTCTTCCAGAAATCGTTCCGTAAGCTGATCCGGATAGCCCTCCACGCATATTATATGGTGTATACCGGCGTTGATCAGCATTTTCAAACAGATACTGCACGGCACAGTTGTACAGTACAGCGTGGCACCAGCGATGCTGATACCGTGAAAAGCCGCCTGAATAATGGCATTCTGCTCGGCGTGCAAACCACGGCACAGTTCATGGCGCTGACCTGAAGGCACCTTTTGCTGCTCACGCAGGCACCCAACCTCTGCGCAATGCGCAAGGCCGGTTGGCGCACCGTTATACCCGGTCGCCAAAATCCGCTTATCCTTTACCAGCACCGCACCGACAGAGCGACGCATGCAGGTCGATCGCCGCGAAACCAACAGGGCAATATCAACAAAATATTCATTCCAGTCAGGACGATCTGCTTTTTTCGGCATGTCAATACATGAATTGCGCTCAGTTACCGGTGAAACACCGATTCATGAACAGATTGTGATTACAAAGACTGCGGCCTACCACGTTGCAGCGATAGCCCTGCATGCAAGGCGGGCTCATATCCGAATCAGCATTGACAATCAAATCTGATCAACAATACTGTTGTTCATGCTTATGCCGGCGGCTTATTACAGAGACCATTCTCAATCCCGGTAATAAGATCAAGCCGGTTTTGATGTCGACCGCCTTCAAAGGCGGTTTCAAACCAAATCACAGCCATTTCACGGGCAAGGGTTTCACCAACTGCTTCACCCATAACCAGTATATTGGCGTTGTTATGTAATCGGCACATTTTCGCCAAATGGGCATCATGACACAATGCGGCCCGAACACCCCTGAATTTATTAGCTGCAATCGACATGCCTATGCCTGAGCCACAAATCAAAACCCCCCGGTCACACTCACCGTTTGAGACCGCGGAAGCCACCCTGCGTGCATACTCGGGATAATCCACGGAGGCATCCGTTTCAGGACCAAGGTCAAGCACAACCGCACCAAGCTTGCCCAGCTGATTGACAAGAGCAGCCTTCAGGGCAACACCGCGATGGTCGGAAGCAATAGCTATTTTTTCACTCACGTGCGCCACTCAGCCTTCAAATGTGCGAAACACCAGGGTTGCGTTCGTACCGCCAAATCCGAAAGAATTACTCATAACGGTTTTAATGGCCTTCTCGCGTGCGGTGTTGGGCACGTAATCAAGATCGCATTCAGGATCAGGGTTTTCATAATTTATCGTCGGAGGAACAACGCCGTTCTGCAGAGCAAGAATGCTGAAAACAGCCTCAATACCTCCGGCGGCTCCCAGCGTATGCCCGGTCATTGACTTCGTGGAACTAACCCATAGTTTATCGACATGCGCCCCGAAAGCCGCGCGCGTACCCTGGGACTCTGCTTTGTCATTGGCATTCGTTGAAGTGCCGTGCGCGTTAATATAATCAAGATCCTCGGGATTCAAACGAGCATCTTTAAGGGCCAGCTTCATGCAGCGCGCCGCACCCTCGCCGCCCGGTGAAGGGGAGGTAATATGATACGCATCGGCATTACAGGCAAATCCGGCTATCTCAGCCAAAATATTAGCGCCGCGTTTTTGTGCAGTTTCCAGGGACTCCATCATGAGCAGTCCAGCACCTTCGGCAATTACAAACCCGTCCCGGTCTCTTTCAAACGGGCGACTGGCCCGCTGCGGTTCGTCATTACGGGTTGAAAGCGCTTTCATAGCACAGAATCCGCCCAAGGCCAGCGGTGTAATGGTTGACTCAACCCCACCGGCTATCATTGCGTCCGCGTCTCCACGCTGAATAATTTTAAAGGCCTCACCAATTGAATGATTACCGGTTGCGCAGGCCGTCACCATGCTGCAATTGGGTCCCTTGCAGCCGAAGTGCATAGAAATATGACCGGGCGCCAAATTGACGATAAGCATCGGGATGAAAAAAGGTGATATTCTTTTCGCACCGCGTTCCAGCAAAATTGCATGGTATTTTTCAATAGTTTCAAGACCGCCCAGACCCGAGCCAACCAGCACGCCAACACGCTCGGCATTGATTTCATCAATAACAAGGCCGGATTGTTCAACAGCCATCTGACCTGCCGCAAGGGCATAATGCAGAAAAGGGTCCATCTTTTTTATTTCTTTTTTTGCAACCCAGTCTTCCGCATTAAAATTCTTCACCTCCCCGGCAATCCGAGACGGCAAATCCGAGGCATCGAATTTAGTTACCGGCGCAATACCGGAGCGGCCATTACTGACGGCAGCCCAATTCTCTTCAAGCCCGATACCAAGCGGCGAAATAATACCCATGCCGGTTATGACTACTCTTTTCGTATCCAAGCAGTGATTCCCCCATGCTGAATTTCCAAAAGCCTTCCCCTGTATGGAGAAGGCTTTTTTCTTATAGACGCCTATACAAACGGTGAACAGTCTGTATTATTTTTTTTGTTCTTTAATGTAGCTAATCGCATCCTGCACACTCTGCAGTTTCGCGGCGTCATCATCCGGAATTTCCTGACCGAACTTCTCTTCCATAACCATGATCAGTTCAACAAGGTCCAGTGAATCCGCACCAAGATCATCCACGAAAGAAGCCTCAGGCACAACTTCCTCAGCGTTTACAGAAAGCTGCTCTACAATAATTTCCTTAACCTGTTCCTCTATGGTTTTATCTGCCATTTTTTCTAACCTCCATGCTGATGAAAAAAAGTTAATAACCTCTTGTATCCGTTAATTAATTCCTATGTGTAGAGCCCACCATTGACATGAATAACCTGCCCGGTAATATAGGCGCTCTCATCCGATGCCAGGAAACTAACAGCAGCAGCCACATCCTCTGGAGTTCCAAGCTTCCGGGCCGGTATCTGGGCAATCATAGCTTCGCGCTCTTTTTCCGGTATCGCGTCAGTCATGGCCGTTTGTATAAACCCGGGCGCTACCGCATTAACCGTAATGCCGCAGTGGGCATATTCTCGGGCAACCGCCTTCGCAAAACCGATAACGGCAGCCTTAGAAGCGGAATAATTGGCCTGGCCCGGATTGCCCATTACGCCAGTCACAGATGAAATCTGGATAATGCGACCGTATTTCTGCTTAAACATAGTGCGAATCGCGGCCTTGGTGCAGTTAAAGGTACCCTTGACATTCACCTGCATCACCTGATCCCACTGTTCCTCCTTCATGCGCAGCAACAATGTATCACGGGTAATACCGGCGTTATTAACCAAAATATCAATCCGGCCCATTTCCCGCACGGTCTCCTTGACCATATCCTCGCATTGCGCCAAGCTAGAAACATCCATGGCGATTGCAAGCGCACGACGACCAAGTGCCTCTATTTCAGCGACCACAAGAGCAAGACCCTCGCGGTTGATGTCTGTGACCACGACGTCAGCGCCCTGCCCAGCCAGCTGCAAGGCGATGGTTTTACCGATACCCTGAGCAGCACCGGTTACGATCGCTTTTTTGTCCGTTAAGTTCATAGTTGCACCTTTTTTATACTAACTTACATCTTTCCGCAACATTTTATTTACCTGCTCTATCTAACCTTATTGCCGGCAATCTCCTTAATCAGAAACTGGCCGATAACATTGCGCTGAATCTGATTGGTACCCTCGTATATCTGCAGAATTTTCGCATCGCGCATCATCTTTTCAGCAGGATATTCGCGCATATAGCCGTATCCGCCGAAGATCTGAACACAATCGGTTGTAACCTGCATGCAGACATCAGTAGAAAGAAGCTTGGCCATGGATGAATATTTAGCCATATCCTTTGCGCCGCTGTCGCAATAGCGTGAGGCCTCATAGGTCAGGGCGCGGGCTGCCTCAATCTGGGTAGCCATATTGGCCAGCATATGCTGCACAGCCTGATGCGAACAAATGGCCTTGCCAAAAGTTTTACGCTCATGCGCGTAGGCAAGCGTCTCATTCAGAGCGCCCTGGGCCAGTCCAACGGCCTGGGCCGCAATGCCGGTGCGGGTCTGATCAAAGGTCTTCATGGCAACAATAAAGCCTTGTCCTTCTCGACCGAGAATATTTTCAGCGGGAATTTCACAATCCTCAAATATCAGCTCACGCGTAGCCGATGCGCGGATTCCAAGCTTATTTTCCTTCTTACCGAAGGTAAAGCCGGGGATATCTTTTTCTAAAACGAAAGCACTGGCACCGCGGGCACCTTTGCTCTTGTCGGTTTTAGCAATAACGGAATAGGTCTGGGCCTCGCCGCCGTTTGTGATCCACTGCTTAACGCCATTGAGCACATATTTGTCACCTTTGCGGGTAGCTGTCGTACGAATAGCACCTGCATCGCTGCCTGCACCGGACTCGGTTATACCGAAAGCGGCAATTTTTTTACCGGCAGCAATATCCGGCAAATATTTTTTCTTCTGCGCATCGCTTCCATAAAGCAAAATCGGATACGCGCCCAGACCGCTGGCCGCAAAACTCACGGAAACGCCGATACAGTATTTGGAAAGCTCTTCCACCACCAGGCAGTTCTCAAAATTGCCAAATCCAAGTCCGCCGTATTCCTCAGGGATATAGATGCCGAACAACCCGGCTTCAGCCAGAATACCCATAAGATCCCAGGGAAATCTGCCGGTTTCATCAAGCTCGGCTCGCACAGGAACAATTTTCTCTTTACCGATCTTGCGGGCAAGATCGATCATCTGCAGTTGTGTTTCATCAAGATTATAATTCAACATAGCACTACCCACCTTTCTGTTTTGTACTCGCAGGGTACCTCAAACAATTTTTCTTTTTAATTTACCATTTAATTAGAGCTGACCCCCAAGTAAAGCCTGATCCGAAAGCATCCAGCAAGACCAGATCATTCTCCTTGATACGGTTTTGACGGTTTGCCTCATCCAGCGCAATCGGAACAGAAGCCGACGAGGTGTTGCCGTATTTCTGGATATTAACAAAAACCTTCTCAGGCGGAAGATTCAACCGCTTGGCAATAGCCTGGATAATACGGTCATTAGCCTGATGCGGAACCAGCAAAGCAATATCCTCACTGGTAATATTATTGTGCTCCAGAGCTTTAAGCGCGGCTTCATAAAGGGATTTTACCGCAATTTTATATACCTTGTTACCATCCATTTTTAAATAATGGGCACGCGCGTCAACACTTGCATGACTTGTGGGCATTGCCGATCCACCACCAGGTATATACAGCAACTCGCCGCGCGAACCGTCACTGTACAGATGGGTGGACAGTATTCCCTGATCACTTTCGCTGCGCTCAAGCAACACGCTGCCGGCCCCGTCACCAAACAGTACGCATGTGGTTCGATCCTGATAGTCGGTAATCCTTGAAAGAGTTTCAACCCCGACAACCAGTATTTTTTCACACGAGCTGGAACGAATCAGACTATCACCAAGTGAAAGGGCATACAAAAATCCGGTACATCCGGCAGAAACATCAAAAGCAGCCGCGTTGACAGCACCAAGTCGGGTCTGTAGAATACAGCCGAGCGACGGGGTGGGCGTATCAGGCGTTATGGTGGCAACAATAATACGATCAAGCTCATGCGCGGCGCACCCGGCCATTTCCAGAGCATTTTCAGCGGCCTGACAGGCAATCGTTGAGGAAGATTCCCCCTCACCGGCAATGCGACGCTCCTTTATGCCGGTTCTGGCCGTAATCCATTCATCCGAGGTGTCGACCATTCCTTCAAAATCAGCATTGGTCAAAACACGCGCGGGAACGCATGAGCCTGTTCCGGTTATTTTTGCTCTATACATATGTGGTCGATATCCAAATCATTGCGATGCGTGCACGCCTGTCACTGTGCCGGGACACACAGTATCCGCGCCCCTGACCATCAGTTATATGCCTGCAGGTATGCGCCCGTTGCGGACGGACTCGGTAAGCTTTTCTCAATCGGCACTAACCGTAACCACCTCACGGCCTTTATAATAACCGCATTGGGGGCATACATGATGAGGCCTGGTCGGCTCATTGCACTGCGGACAGGTTGCAAGACTGACTTTTTTCAAGCTGTCGTGCGCACGCCTGCTTCCGCGCCGTGATCGGGATGTTTTCTTGACTGGTACTGCCATAATATGAACTTCCTTCTGTGTGGAGCTGTGGTTTATCCGGTCTGCGACTGCTCACGCCTTCTTTTTAAGCTTAGCAAGCTTGGCAAAAGGCACCTGTGCGCATAATCTTTTACACTCCGGGCTGCAGTGCGGATACGCCAGCAGGCCGAGGTGAATCTTCAAACTGCAACCCCTGTTCTGGTATGTCGGCTCGCCGGATGGTAGTTATCGGACCCGTCATTCCTGTACGACTTTCGGGCAATTCACACTCAAACGGCATTATTTTCCTGTCCGGGCGTTGCGGTTAAATTTTTACACTAATATCACATCTATAGCTTAAATTCAACCACTAATTTATACTGCATTTTACCTGAAACCACTACAGATCCAGAACCTCTTTTTGATGCGCCGCATAATCAAGAAACATGATTTTTTGCGGTACAACCCTGATCAGGGCATATTCAGGATCAGTACACCCCTGTTTCCAGAACCCGCTCCATTTCTCCTGCCACCTGGCCTGACGCACATCATCGTCGACAACAATGTCCGCTGTGCCGAACACGGAAATACTGGAGTGATCCTCGGGCCGGTACAGAAAAACATTAACACGGGACTGCGCCTTGATTTCGGCCACCTTGTCAGAGGAAGCAAATGTGGCGAAATAAAATATCAAATCATCACCAACCACCGTATTTTCCATCATGCGACTCTTGGGAAAACCCTGGCCGTCAATTGTAATCAAATTGGAATAGGCATAACTGGCGGCAAAATTCAAAACCGTCTTTTTCAGCTCCTCCGTCGACATGACACGTCCTCCTGTTGTGCGCAAAAAAATTCACTATTTAAAGTCATATATACAACGGCATAGATGTAGCACACTTTTTATAAAAACGTAAGTAAAAAAACGCTTTTCCTTGACTTAACAAAAAACTTACGTTAATGTAACCCCTTTATTTATATACTAATATTATACACTGCAACCAATTTGGGTGTGAACCCGATGAAAGCACAGCAACTATTATGGACGAGCTCAAAGATTTTATCAAACACCGCCGCGAAAAAGCCGCTGAACTTCGACAGAATGGCATCAATCCGTATGCCAATGGATTCACGGCTTCCCATACAACCACGCAGATAACCGACCTGTTCGCCGGGAAACCCAAAGAGGACATTGAGGCCTGCGAGGATACCTTTAGCCTTGCCGGTCGAATTATTTCGCTCAGGAACTTCGGCAAAGCGGCATTTGTGCATATACAGGATCGCAACGGCCGCATACAGGCCTATATCCGAAAAAATGAAATCGGCGAAGAGAGCTTTGAGGTTTTCAAAAAAGTTGATATCGGCGATTTCATCGGCCTGCAGGGGCGTGCCTTTGTAACCAAAACCGGGGAACTGACCATACAGACTGCGGAGTTTTGCCTGCTGACAAAATCGCTGCGACCCCTGCCCGAAAAATGGCACGGCCTTCAGGATGTTGAGACCCGCTACCGGCAGCGCTACCTTGACCTGATCACCAATGAAAACGTTCGCAAGACCTTCCAGGCCCGTTCGCGCATTATAACACTTATCCGAAAATTTCTTGAAGAGCGCAGCTTCCAGGAAGTTGAAACGCCAATGATGCACCCGATCCCGGGAGGTGCAACCGCTCAGCCATTCAAAACACACCATAACGCGCTTGATATTGAACTGTTCATGCGCATTGCGCCAGAGTTGTACCTGAAGCGCCTGCTGGTCGGGGGCTTTGAGCGTGTATTTGAGATCAACCGTAACTTCCGCAATGAGGGTATCTCAACCCAGCACAACCCGGAATTTACCATGGTGGAATTCTACCAGGCCTATGCAACTTTTGAAGACCTGATGGACCTGACCGAAACCATGATTTCACAGGTGTGCACCGAGGTCTGCGGTTCCGCCGCCATTGAGTACCAAGGCACCACCATTGATTTTTCACCGCCCTGGCAGCGCCTCACCATGAAGCAGGCCACGGCCCAGTTCGGCAACTTTGATCCGGCCGATCTTGAGTCTCTTGAAAAGCTGCAAACACACGCCCGTTCTCTGGGCCTGAAGGTCTGCGGCCAGGAACAGCCCGGTGAGCTTGTTGCGGCGATTTTCGAAGAGGTTGCCGAACCGCATCTGGTGCAGCCCACCTTTATCACCCACTTTCCCGTTGAAGTTTCACCACTGGCCCGCCGCAATGAACAGGATCCCAGTGTTACCGACAGGTTTGAGCTCTACATTGCCGGCCGCGAAATTGCCAATGCCTTTTCCGAGCTTAACGACCCGCTTGATCAGCGTGAACGCTTTGAAGCCCAGGCTGCGGCTAAAGACCGTATTGAAGGCGCGACGGACACGATTGACGAAGATTTCCTGCTGGCACTGGAATACGGCATGCCCCCGGCAGCCGGTGAAGGTATCGGCATCGACCGGCTCGTGATGCTGCTAACCAATGCCGCTTCAATCCGGGACGTGATTCTATTCCCACTGATGCGCTGAAAGGGCTCTAACGTTCATGACCGGCTCATTTGAAGTCTTTATCGCGGGACGCTACCTGCGCGCAAAGCGCAAACAGGCATTTGTATCGCTCATAACGCTCATCTCCATTGCCGGCGTTGCGATAGGCGTTATGGCCCTGATCCTGGTGCTGGGTGTCATGACCGGATTTACCGATGATCTGCTCGAAAAAATACTAGGAACCAACTCACACATTGTCATCACCGGATACGGCGCAGGCATTGAGAACTACAACCAGACCTGCACCAACCTGGAAAAGGTCAGCGGCGTGGCAGCCACCACCCCGTTCATCATGACTCAGGTTATGCTATCCTCGAAGACGAATATTTCCGGCGCTGTTCTTCAGGGAATTGATCCTCACGGCGCCGGGCGCGTTATCAGCATCAAGGAAAACCTGATACAGGGAGAGCTTGAAGAACTCGCGGATCGGCACACCTTTGATGGCAAAAAACTGCCCGGCATTATTGTCGGAAGCGAGCTCGCCAAAGCACTAGGCGTGCTGACCGGCAGCGTCCTCACTGTTGTTTCGCCCACGGGATTGCTTTCACCAACCGGCATGGCCCCACGCTGGAAAAAATTTCTGGTCACGGGCCTTTTCGAGTCCGGCATGTATGAATATGACAGCAACATGGCCTATATCAGCCTTGAAGCCGCACAACAATTTCTCAAAATGCCCAATCAAGCCAGCGGCATCTGGATCCGAGTCAACGATGTTCACAACACCACGCCGGTGACACACTCCATACGATCCACACTCTCACCGCAGTACCATGTGCGCGACTGGAAGGAAATGCACCGCAACCTGTACTCAGCGTTAAAACTTGAAAAAACCGCCATGTTCATTATCCTAATCCTGATCATCATCGTGGCGGCTTTCAGCATCGTCGCTACTCTGGTCATGATGGTTAATGAGAAAAACCGCGAAATAGCCATTTTAAAATCAATGGGTGCAACCGCAGGCAGCATTATGAAAATTTTTATGTTCCAGGGCCTTGTCATCGGCACGGTGGGAACATTGCTGGGCCTATCGGCGGGCTGTCTGCTGGCCTGGCTGCAAAACACCTATGAAATCATCAAGCTTGCCGGTGATGTGTACTATATCCCGTCCCTGACAGTAAAAATTAATTTTGGAGATACCCTGCTCGTGATCCTGTGCACAATCGGCATCAGCTTTATAGCGACCATATACCCGGCACTGCAGGCGGCACGACTTGAACCGGTTGAGGCCCTACGCTATGAATAATACGGCCACGCAGTATAACGCTGCCGACAACGACCTGCTGCAGGTTCAGGATCTGAGCAAGGCCTATGCCAACAACGGCACGGTTACCCAGGTACTCAACAAAGTAAACGTGACCGTTCGCACCGGGGATCTACTGGCAATCATCGGCGCCTCAGGAGCCGGCAAAAGCACGCTGCTGCATATTCTGGGAACCCTTGACCACCCGACCGGCGGACATGTGCTGTACCGTGGAAAGGATATTTTTTCGCGAACACCGCAGGAACTTGCACGGTTTCGCAACAGGCGCATTGGTTTTATTTTTCAATTTCATCACCTACTGCCTGAATTCACCGCGCACGAAAACACCTGCATGCCGGCCATAATTGCCGGAGGCGACAACAAGCTTTATCGCGAAAAAGCGAGTGACCTACTGGAACGTATCGGACTTGGCAACCGCATGCATCATAAACCCGGAGAACTTTCCGGGGGAGAGCAGCAACGGGTAGCGGTCGCCCGGGCCCTGATCATGAGCCCCGAACTTGTTCTGGCTGATGAACCGACCGGCAACTTGGACTCGCACACCGGCGGTGAGGTGTTCGATATGCTGCTTGAACTCAATGCTCACATGCAAACCACATTAATTATTGTGACACACAACGAGAAATTTGCCCGGCGAATGCCGCGCTGCATAACCCTGCATGACGGAGATGTCGTACCGCATGCTACACCTGAAGACTAAATAACTATGAAACAAAATCGAACAAACCTTTGTGCCGTATTCATCATGCTGTTTGTGCTGCTGCCTGGCATGGCACATTCCGCAGAACAGATGCGCATTGCCGTGCTGCCTTTTGTTACTCACAGCGAAACCGATGTAACCTACCTTCAACAAGCCATCCCCGCCATGCTCGCCAGCCGACTGGGGGAAACCGGCGAGATTGAAGTCGTTGACCGATCGGCGGTTCTTGAACAGGTGCAGCGCTTCGACTGGACCGACATTGACAAAGAAAAAGCGGCTGTTATCGGCAAACGCCTGCACGCAGACTTTGTGGTAACCGGCAGCCTGACCCGAATCGGTGTACACTGCAGCATTGATGCTCTGATTATCAAGACCGATGACCTGAATGCAACCCGTCAGGCCTACGCAACCACAGAGTATGAAAGCGCGCTGCCCTTCGAGATGAACGAACTTGCCACTCAGATTAATCACATCGTTTTTGGCAAAGTGATGGTAGCCGACGTACAGGCCCGCGGCAATCTTTTTATCGAAAAAGATGCCATTCTGTTTGCGATTGAGACCAGAAAAGGCCGGGTGTTTTCCCCCCAGGTGCTGCAAGAGGACCTGCGACGCATTTATCAAATGGGCTATTTCAAAGATATCCAGATTACCACCAAGGAAACCGAGCGGGGCATGATAATCGTGTTCGTTGTGCAGGAAAAACCCGTGGTGCGCTCCGTACAGATTACCGGCCACAAAAAAGTTAAGCTCGACGACCTGGAAAAAGTCATGGAGACCAAACCGCGCGCCATTCTGGACATCGCCAGAGTTAAAGCTGATGTAAACCGCATGCGCAAAGTCTATGTCGACAAGGGATACTATGAAATCAATATCAGCTACACCATAAACCCGATTGACGACGATTACACCTCGGTGGAGTTCCGCATCAAGGAAGGTGAAGCTGTTAAAGTTGCCAAGGTTACCTTTTCAGGCAACGACTCAATCAAGGCGAAACAATTGCGCAAGGTCATGGAAACCCGCAAAGGAAGATGGCCGATGACATGGTTTTCCTCCGTGGGCACGTTCAAGGATGAAGCCCTTGAAAAAGATACCGAGCGCATAGGTGCCTACTATTTCAGCCAGGGTTTTCTACAGGCCACCGTGCTTACCCCTGAAATCGAATTTAAAGGCAAAAAGGTATACGTGCATTTCACCATAGAGGAGGGTAACCGTTTTACGATCAGCAGCCTCGATTTCAAGGGAGATATGATCTACGAAAAGGAGTTCTTGCTCTCGAAGGTAAAATCAACACCCGGCGCGATATTTAACGGACAGCTGCTCAATGATGATTTGATTGCGCTTAAGACTTTGTACTCGTCGCAAGGATTCGCCTTCGCCGACATTACGCCCCTGACCGACATAGAGGCCGAGGATAAAAGCGTAGGCGTAATGTTTAACATCAAAAAGGGCGACAAAATCTATATTGAAAAAATCAACGTCAGCGGTAACACGAAAACTCGCGACAATGTTATCCGGCGCGAAGTGACCCTGCTTGAGGGCGATGTCTATGATTCCAGCGCAATCGACCGCAGCAGGCAAAACATCAACAAGCTCGGTTTTTTTGAGGATGTGCTCATTAATACCGAACCGGGCAGCGTACAGGACAAGGTCGACCTCAACGTAGAAGTAAAGGAGAGACCCACGGGCTCGTTCAGTATCGGGGCAGGTTACAGCTCGGTTGACAACATAATGGGCATGTTTTCAATCTCCCAGAACAACCTGTTCGGCAAGGGACAGCAATTAACGTTTATGGCACAGCTTGGCGGCAGCTCAACCTATTATAATATTTCGTTTACCGAACCCTGGTTCCGTGATAAACCCCAGTCGGTCGGCTTTGACCTGTTTAAAATTGAACGTGAGTATGATGACTTTGACCGTGATTCAACCGGAATCAACCTGCGCACCAGCATGCCGTTCAGGGACTGGGATTTCACCCGCATGCACCTGACCTACCGTTTTGAATCCATTGATATTAACGTAACTGAGGAGGAAAATCAGGTACCGGTTTCCATCTGGAACCAGCAGGGCAGCAACACGGTCAGCAGCATCATAACCGCCCTAGTCAAGGATTCACGTGATGACAACTGGGCCCCGCGTGAAGGTGTGTACAATAGTGCATCTCTGGAGCTTGCCGGACTAGGCGGCGACAGTCGTTTCATAACCGCACTCGCCAGCGCGGCCAAATATTTCCCGGTGCTGGAAGAATGCACCTTTATGATCCGCGGCACCATCGGGCAGATTTTCCCCTATGGCGGCAAGGGTGTTCCGATCTCAGAAAAATTCTTTCTTGGCGGCATGAACTCCCTGCGCGGTTTTGAAGCGCGCAGCGTTGGACCGTCCGAAAAACGTGCCCGACCCCAGCCAGGAGACCCCAACTTCGACCCCGACAAGGACTATAAAGACAAATATGATGTTGTCGGCGGTAAGAAACAACTCTATTTCAACGTCGAATACATGTTCCCCCTGATGAAGTCGGCCGGTGTGCGCGGCATGGTGTTTTATGATATCGGTAACGCCTATGGAAGCGGCGAAGGCTTTGTTTCCGATTTACGACAGGACGTGGGGCTAGGCGTAAACTGGTACTCACCATTCGGTCCGCTGAAAGTGGTCTGGGGCTACAACCTGTCGCCTGACGATAAACTTGATGAAGACAGCAGCAACTTTGAATTTTCCATGGGTGGGCAGTTTTAAGCCCTGACATACCCTGAAAAATATGTTAGTGAACCCTAAAGGATACATCAAACCCTGATACACCACATAACTACAAGGAGATCAAACGCTATGAAAAAAACTTTATTGTCTCTCATGCTCTCAATCGCCCTGATTGCAGGCGCAACCATCTGCACTGCAGCTGAGCTGAAAATCGGCTATGTCAATATCCAGCGTGCTGTTGGGGAAAGCAAGTCCGGCAAGGCCGCCAATGAAAAATTCACCGTCGAAGCAGGCCGGATTCGCGACGATATCATGAAGGAAAAAGAAAGTATTGAGTCGGCGGCAGAGATGCTGCAGAAACAAAGCGCGATGCTCACGGAAGATGTCCGTCGCTCCAAAGAACTAGATATGGCACGCCGTCAGCGCGACTACGAACGCATGGTAGAGGACCAAAAGTCTGAACTGCAGCTCAAGGAAGCGCAGCTCACGGGAGAAATCCTGGAGAAGCTGATCCCGATTGTGCGGGACTACGGCAAAAAACACGGCTTCAGCATCATCTTCGAGCGCTCAGAGCGAGTGTTGCTCTATGCCAATCAAAACCTTGATCTAACTGACAAAATTATTGCAATTCTTGATGCCGGTGCTCAGAAGAAAAAATAGGTCTCTCTATGAAAATTACCCTGAAAGAAATCGCGCAAATTCTTGATGGTGAGATTGACGGCGATGAAAACTGTATCATTTCGGGACTGGCCGGGATAGACCGGGCCGGACCCGGTGAAATCACCTTTGTTGCCAACCCGAAATATGCCCGATACATCACCACCACACAGGCCTCGGCAATTGTGTGCGCGGCTGACACCGTTGCGCCAGGCAAGAACCTTATCAAGGTTTCTAATCCATATCTGGCCTACGCAAAAGCCCTGCGGTTTCTTAACCCCGCACCAAAAGAATCCGGCACCATCGATCCGGGTGCAGTAATCGCCGACGATGTCAAAATAGGCGACAATGTTACGGTGTACCCCTTTGTGTATATCGGCAAGGGCTGCTGCCTGGGCGATAACGTAACCATATACCCGCACTGCTTCATCGGCAAAAACGCCTCAATCGGAGACGATACCGTTGTGGAGCCCAACGTCACAATCGGGGAGCGCTGTACAATAGGGCGCAGGGTCATTATCCATGCCGGCACCGTAATCGGCAGCGACGGATTTGGATTTGCGCGTGACGGAGCCGTGTATTATAAAATACCGCAGTTGGGCATTGTGCAAATAGACGATGACGTAGAGATCGGCGCAAACAATACCATTGACCGTGCCGCACTTGAGCGCACCTGGATTAAACGCGGAACAAAAACCGACAATCTGGTTCACATCGCCCATAATGTTATTATCGGAGAAGACTCTTGTGTGGTGGCACAAACCGGCATCGCTGGAAGCACAAAGCTTGGCGACCGTGTTATCATGGCTGGCCAGAGTGCCACTGTCGGGCATATAACCATTGGCAACGATGTTATAGTCGGCGCACGCTCTGGCGTCAGCGCCGATATTCCGGACGGCCAGGTCGTATCAGGCGCGCCGCACATGCCGCACATGCAATGGCTGAGAATGACCGGCACATTAAAGAAACTACCTGACATGCGCCGCACGCTTGTACGGCTCACACAAAAAGTTGAGGCCCTGGAAGCAGAACTTCACAAGAATCAGGAGAAGGAATCGCCATGATTACGATCAAGGAAATCATGAACTATCTTCCACACCGCTACCCGTTCCTGCTGGTTGACCGTGTGGTAGAAACATCCGAAAAACGGATTGTAACGATTAAAAACGTCACAATCAACGAACCGTTTTTTCAGGGCCATTTTCCGGGCGAACCCATCATGCCCGGCGTGCTGATCATTGAAGCCATGGCACAAAGCTGGGGAATCCTGGCATTTCACCAGAACCCTGACAAAGCAGCAGACAATCTCAATGTGCGTTTTATCGGCATTGACAAATGCCGCTTCCGCCGACCCGTGGTTCCGGGAGACCAGATCCGCTTCGAGCTGGAAGGCATTTCACAAAAACGCACAATCTGGAAAGTTCGCGGCAAGGCCTACGTAGATGACCAACTTGCGGCTGAGGCCGACTTGATGGTGGCAATGTAGCGGCAGCAGCACGGCAAAAAATCGAACAGCCCCCGCAACCCACAAAAAGATACCATGCAGGAAACATCTATGATACACCCAACCGCAATCATTAACCCCGGCGCTCAGATCGGCAGTGATGTTGAAATCGGGCCTTACAGCGTTATCGGAGAGCGGGTTTCAATCGGAGACGGCACGCATGTAGGGCCGCACGTTGTCATGGAAGGACCGGCCACAATCGGCCAAAACAATACGTTCTTCCAGTTTTGCTCAATCGGCTCGATCCCCCAGGATTTAAAATTTACCATGGAGGAAACCGAGCTGATCATTGGTAACAATAATACCTTCCGCGAGTTTAATACTACTAACCGCGGCACAGCCGGCGGCGGCGGCAAAACCGAAATCGGCTCCAACTGTCTGATGATGGCCTATACCCATGTGGCACATGACTGTCTTATCGGCAACAACGTAATTATGGCTAACAACGCAACTCTTGCCGGCCATATCCGCATTGACAATCACGCGATTGTCGGCGGCCTCTCCGGTATTCATCAGTTTGTGCATATCGGTTCCTACGCTATGATCGGCGGCCTCTCCGGCGTTTCAAAGGATGTACCGCCTTTTACCCTTGCGGTTGGACAACGTGCAATCCTGCACGGCCTCAATCTGACCGGACTCAAGCGCCACAATTTCACCGCAGCAGTGATCAGCGATCTTAAAGCTGCCTACAAACTGCTTTTTCGATCTAACCTGCCCACCGATGAAGCTGTTCGGCAGATTCAAGCCGACAACCTGCATGCGCCGGAGGTGGGCTCTCTTATTGATTTCATTAAAAATTCAAAACGCGGGGTAACCAGGGAATGAAACGACTAAAAACCGCCGTTATTGGCGTAGGATATCTGGGTAAATTTCATGCCGAAAAATACGCGGCCCTTGAACAGTCTGAACTAGTGGCAGTGGTAGACAACGATGCTGATGCCGCCGCGCAGATTGCCGCACAAAACAATGCCCGGGCAGTTACGGACTACCGCGAACTTTTCGGTAAAGTTGACGCAGTAAGCATTGTCGTACCCACCGACCTGCACCATCGCATCGCCCGTGACTGTCTTAAAAATGGCATGGATGTGCTGGTGGAAAAACCCATGACCGTCACCCTTGAAGAGGCCGATGACCTGATAGCCCTGGCCCGGAAAAACAATCGTATTTTGCAGGTCGGCCACCTTGAGCGCTTCAATGCCGCGGTGCTGGCCCTCGAAGGTGTCTTAAAAAATCCCTTGTTTATCGAAGCCCACCGCCTGGCTCCTTTTAAGACCCGCGGCACCGAGGTGGATGTAATTCTTGATATCATGATTCACGACATCGACATTATCCTGAACATGGTAAACGCTCCGGTCACGGCAATACATGCGGTCGGGGTTCCCGTTCTGTCTCCTGAAAAAAACGATATCGCCAATGTGCGCCTTGAATTCGAAACCGGCTGCATAGCCAACATTACCGCCAGCCGCATCTCGATGAAGGAAATGCGCAAGACAAGAATATTTCAACCGGATGCCTATATATCCATCAACTTCGCAACACAGCAGGCTGATGTATACAAACGCATGGTGGACGCTGAAGCAGTCGACGAAATGCCGCAAATCATGTATGACGAAATCGATATCGAGCAGGGCGACGCCTTGCTCGCCGAAATCAGTTCGTTTCTTGACAGCGCTGCTAAGCGCTGCGAACCGGCTGTTTCCGGCGAGGCCGGACGCAATGCACTCAAAGTGGCGCTTGAAATCATCGAACAGGTTGAACACCGCAAAAAGAACG
>Ga0208648_1000685_pt1 | contig 32082 bp, 53 predicted proteins | sample AntAceMetag02UKL_FD_184772 | JGI IMG/M metagenome (GOLD analysis project Ga0208648, IMG submission 184772) | Saline lake microbial communities from Ace Lake, Antarctica - Antarctic Ace Lake Metagenome 02UKL (SPAdes) (version 2) | ecosystem: Environmental > Aquatic > Non-marine Saline and...
GTCATACCCCACCCCATCGGAATTTATTTCAGACCATACCCACCCGAGATCCACGCACGCACGCACGCACGCGATCCATTAAGGAAAGCCGAGCCACGCCACAGACCAAGCGACACGGACACAACCACGACACGACAACAGGACAGGCAGACAGGACAGGACAGGTCAACCAGATAGACAGGCAAAGCACACCACACCACACCAAGCAACCTAACAGATCGCATCATATAAAGGAAAGGAAAGCATCACATCACACACAAGGCAAGACAGGCAAACATACCACCTCAATATTTTAGATGCCTTAGAACGCATCACAGAGCCAAGAAACAACAGAGATATTTATTTTATTTATTATTAAGATAAGGCTTGACTTGCATAGTCATTATGGTATAATTATTTTAGTGAACATTACAAGAACAAGTCAACGAAAGGACAACGCACAATGAACCAAGTAAACCTCGACGAGAAACACCACGCAACAAGTCAAGACCTCAAAGAAATAATCAAAACAAGAAATGCAATCGTTACGATCATCAATAATACAATTAAACCATTGACCAAAGAACAACGCAAAATACTTGCTATGTTATATATTGAGATTGTATTAGCACTTGCACAAATTCAAAAGGATAATGCAGTTATACTTAACTAATCAAGGAAAGGACAAACAAACAATGAATACTTTGACCATTGACAAAAAGATTGAAACACTAGCAGAAGACAAGCAACAAGCTATCCAAGAATTGATTGACGACTTCAATCCAATAGTTGACAAGATCGAAAAGCGACTTGCCACGACTAAAGGACATTATCAAGAATATATGACTTTATTGAATACTGATAATAAAATTATGATGTATTACATATTGAAAAAAGCCGGGTGCGTGCATTGTAGGAATAAAGGAATATTCGTCGTGATGTTCAAATGGCTTTCGCTGACTTTCTGCGAGTTTCATTTCAAAGAATATCAAGAGAGGACTAAGAAATGCTTGGATATATAGGGTTTGGAGTTGTTGATAATGGAGTATTGATCGTTTCAGCTATTATCGGCTTTAGCTTTGAGGACATCATCAACAACGCTTTAAGCAAAATACCTCGATATTGCATCAAGACAAGGGTTAAGGGGTTATCGAGTGCCTTACTAGGTGCAGGCATAGGAAACGCAGTCAGCGACTTCCTAGGGGGCTTTTGCGTATCTCCTAGCATGGCATTAGGCACATTCTTGGGTTGCTTGATAGTATTGTTAGCATTTACACCATTTATATTTAAAATAACCAGAAAGAGAGGATAACACAATGGCAAAAGCAATAGAACACAAGTTTAAGTTTGACAGTAAAAAAGGTCAAAAGGTTGACATTCTGTATAAACCTGTTGATGTTAATGTAAAAGAACCAAAAGCATTTCAAGGTTATTTAGAAAAAGTTATTGATCTGCTACAATGCACAGATTACGGAGTGCCTAAGAAGAAATCAGAACCAGAGAAACCAAAAGAACCAGAGCAACCTAAAATCAAAGGAATAGACGAGGTATAAAAATGACCTATGAGATAACAACAAACCTTGTTGTGATAGGGTATATCATACTTATAATAATCACAATTCTAAGAAGTGAGGTAAAAAAATGAACTTTAGACAAGGTGATGTATTAGTATTTCAGATCAAGAAACCAAAGAACAAGTCAGTATCAAGCTATGGCTTTAAGCATAAGCCAAGTGGAGTTATCATTGAGGGAGAGATCACAGGACATTTGCACGCAGTTACCAATGGCAAGTTGTTTGAGAAAGACAACAAGCTAGTTGTTCAAGCTGATAAAGGTTGTCAATTAACGCACCCTGAACACGATAATATACCACTTCCACAAGGCACATACGAGATTAAGATACAAGAAGAATATGATGATAGCAACCCTACAATGAAGTCAAAAGTAAAGGACTAAGCTATGATGTTCAATTCATTCTACGGAAACAGAAACTTCACGAACGACACACACATTGAGAATGGGAAGATAACCATTAAGGAAAAAGGATTTAAAGAAATTGTTACCATTGTTGATCGACAAGTTACAGAGTTAAAGATCATTAAAAATGGCAAGTTCACATATTGGATTAAGTATGGAGAGTTTGAGAAAGAACGAAAGAATGGTATCACGCATAAGATATTACGCTTTAAGAACACAACGGGAAAGGGCAAAGACGGATTATGTATTAGAAAAGACTTTAAACTTGAGGGATATAAAGGAACTTGTTACACTTTCTTTGCCAATGGTCGCTTGATGTGGCAGAAGTTTGTTTACCCTAATGGCAAGGTAGCCTATTATGCACGATCAAACGCTAAAGAAATCATAGCAGTAAGACCAGACGGAACACCACTATTTAGATTTGAGGGAGAGAAGTTTAACTTCAAAGGCAACGGATATGGAGAACCTCTTATCTATAATGAGGGAATGTATAACTCTTGGACACAGGCACAAAAATGGAACTTATCAAAAACCAAATGCGCATACACCTTTTATGATAAAAGAGGTAGAGCAAAGAACAAAGGACAGTATGAAAACAACCAAAGAATAGGCGAGTGGACAGAGAACTACAAAACCTACTTCTTTATTAGTGGTGTTAAGGTCAATAAGAAGTTATTTGAAATGCCCTCTGATAAGGTTGATCCATACAGAGTATTAAGAGAACCAAACGCACAGGCTCGGTCAATGCTCTTAAAGAAAATAGGCTATGAGAGAGTAGTTAAGAAATGCAAGGGAGTTGTGATACACGTAGACAAGAAACGAAAGAATAGTCTTATCGACTTCCCTATGAAAACAGATGAAAAGCATTATCGTATGAACGATCAATACACAAAAGAAGAAGATGAATATGACCAATGCCACCTTAGAATATTACAGGTTACTTGCACATCAACCAAGAGCAAGCACTTCATTCGTGTTCCAGCTTTACCAGATTGGAACACTAGCGAGAAAGCAAGACAAGGAACATTCAACGGATATGATAAAGACGCTAAGAACATCAATTTTGAAAGGGAAACCTAATGTGGACACCTAAAATCAAAGCATACACCAAAGACACTATAATCCAATACCCTTGTGCTTGTGAAATCAAGTATGACGGAGAGTGGGTATATTGGAATGGGCATACCTTAGTCAACAAGAGAGGTGTGCCTAAGACTTCTATCACTAAACTACCAGACAAAGAACTTTATGGAGAGTTGTATTACGGAGAGGGCAAGGAGTTTTATAGCGAGATACATAGCCATAGTGGATATAAGAACGAGGTTATGGTCTATGATACTAACGATTATGGTCTTAAACCATACCTACAACGAAGAAAAGACATTGAAGAATTAGACTGCAAGATCGTGCCTATGAGAATATGCGACAACCTAGATCAAGTTATGGACTACTTTAATGAAATAACCAAGCTAGGATATGAGGGCATTGTTGTTAAGCCATTGGTAAGTATGATCGATAGCAGTTGGGTTAAGATGAAAAGAGAATATACTGCAAAGCTAAAGATCAAAGGACTTAGGAAAGATAAAACTATTCCTACTGCCACTATGGGAACTGATAATCATATATGGTGTTCAGTTAGCTTGAATGGTTGGGGGATAGTCTTAGAGATGTTAAACAAAGAGAAACAAGAAAGGGGGATAGATCAATGGATTATTGGAGAGGATAGCGAGAACTACCTACTCAATTCTGATATTATATTGGAATTGAAACACAATGGGGTTATTAAGCCAAGCGACAAGCTAAGACACCCTAGAGTTAAGAGAGTTTGCGAACCTAATAGCGAACTAAATATTCAACAAGGCGATTAAGAAAGGGCAATTATGTTACCAAACACAATAAGAAAGATAGAGATTGAAGTTAAAGGAACAGAAGAAAATCAAGAATTAGCACTAGCAAGTTTACTAGACAAAGTGGATTATAGCACTCTTAAAAGAGCAATATCCTCATTGGCTACTGATAGAGTAGTCAGACTAGCACAAGCAACACATGGACAAATGTATAGAACATTAGAGAATTGTTTCTAAAGAAAGGACAAAACTATGGACAAAGACATAGGAATATCGGTTGAGAACATCTTAGCCACTAACAAAAAGACAACAACAAAGGACTTGCACTTGATCTTTAAGTGCGACAAGTTTGACACAGAAATACATACTAAGAGCCACAGACTTGACGGAAAGAAAATACTATCTTCTAGGTATGAGGAGATGTATCAGAGCATACAGGGAACGAGGTGTGTTGGAAAGAAGATCGGTTATGTTAATGGGGAATTGCAGTATTTCCCTGCGATCACAGACGCTAAAGGCAAGTGGGTAGCAGATACCACTCAAACACCTATACCAAAAGAGCAAGTTTCTAAGGTTATTACGGACTTGAGTAGTGGTATGATAGCAAAGAAAGACACAAACAAAGGTATTTGGTTTGTCAAGCTAGTTGCTCAAGATGTTCTTATGAATTGGCTAGTAGAAGAAACCTACAATATCTTTTCAGAGGATAATTCAGATAGTTGCTTGAAAATATATGATTATCTTATGGAAACAAAGCAGATCGGTGTTTATCGCTTTAATCCTTATGGAACGACTTACAATGGCTTTATGTTTCCTCAAAGGGTTAATGGTGGACACTTTAGACTATTGCTTTCACTAGCAAGGACTAGAATAGACAAGCCAGAGGTTGCACCTACTATGGTAATAGCCAATGCTCAAGTTAGAGCAAAGGAAAGAGAACGACTAGACGAAATAGGCATAATGAGTGCCATAGAAGAAGTTTAAAGAAAGGAACACAATGACACAACAAGAAAGTTACGCAATAAACCTAAGGCTTAAACCAGAGGACAAGAAAAGTATTGACCTACTAAGGAAGAAAGGAAAGACCATTATCAGTATTCTAAGATCAGGCATAGCAGTTGAACTAAAGAAATCAAAGAGAGGATAAAGATGAACATTTACAAAGAACTTGATACTATTATCAAAGACTATGTTGGATATAGCGAAGATGGTTTGGATTATGATGATGAAACCAAGCAAACCTTTGCTAATTATGAATGTGCCGATCTATACCTATACAACAGTATTGTTGAGGAATGTTCAAAGCACTTAGACGGAAAGTTAAAGCTAAAGTCTATGAGCAGAGATGCACAAATCTGCATCACTAATTGGGAAGAAGTTATCCAATCTTATAGCGAATACGAAAGGACAGGTATATGCTGATAGTTTTTTATGTTATAACTTTTATAATCGGTGGAATTATTGCTATGTCAATGTTACTAGGTGGTTCATAATGAGAATACTAGCAAAAATAATGTTGTTCCTAACAAGCAACATACTTAAGTTCATTGATAGACTAGAGGTTGAAATGAACAAGCTACGAAAGGAAAAAAGATGATGATAACAATAATAGTTCTTTTAACATTGATACTTCTTATTCTAGGACTAATAGTATGAATAAACTAGCTGAACTAATAAGGTCAGATCGTAAGATATTCAAGTTTAATGGAATGAGTGGAGTTAAAGGAAAGCCGGAGATCAAAGATAAAACAATAAGAAGAAGTAGCAGTAGAGCTAAAAAACGTAGAGTTTCAAGAATGATTGGAGAAGTCTAACAGAAAAGGTGGGGGAAGTAGTTTCGGCTATTTCCCCTAATTCTATGATGAAAAACATACGACCACTAAAACAAACAAATCGTTACGGAGAGAGGTTAAACGACATAGCGTTTGTTGATCAAATATACTATGAAACTTTAACTAGGGATATTTACTATTCAAGAATGAGAGATAAACAAGGCTACCCAAGAGCCAAACGCAGAGGAGAAGAATTATGAGTGATAAATCATACGACCAATGGATAGACCACGTTAGAGATAGATGCGAGGAGTGTCCATACCTTAACACAGAATGGATATGTGGTGCGTTGCATACTAAAATATCAGAGATTAGAAGTTGTGGCATAAACGAAAGGAGAATAGAAGATGAACAAAAAACAAATGAAAACATTTGAGGAATATCTAACAGAACAGTTCTTTAAGCGATACAACGGACTCGATGATGAATCCGTTGATGCCGAACAAGATTGGATAGCAGAACTAGAGCCACAAGATTGGATAGACTACGCACAGAGTTGGGTTAAAGAGTTTTATTCTTCTTTAACCTAAGATACTTATTACGAATCTTGGTTAGACTATCTCTCTGATCTTCTAGCCACCATACCTTACCCCAATTAACATTTGCAGACATACCCATATCGATCTGCAACATATCGTTCCACTTTGCCTTGCCCTCTCTTTTCCTCACAATATAGTCCACAGCCCTCTTTACTGACTTAATATCATAATGCTTAGCCATATTACAGGCAGAGCATACCATTGTTCCGTTTGCAGGATTAAGAAACAAATGCTTGTTCCCGCGCGTAAAGCAGTGGTCTGCTTGGTAAACATCAGTATGGCCTAGTGCTATCTCCGGGAATAGTTTTCTAACCAAACAGGTATTACCATCTCTTAGCTTGATTATCTCTTTCCATAGGAGCTCACACTCTTTCTGCAACTTCTTATTCTCTGGTATCTTCTTTCTTTTCATATTTCTCCTTAATAAATTGGGTGAGTGTGCTGTAAAGAGCCATCCGTTTATATAGGAATCCATTTAAGTCTCCAAACTCGCCTTACACCCCGTATTAAGCAAAGTTATACTTACTCTTAGGATTAAGCCAACGAGCTACTTTAATTCTGAGCTCATCGATCGGATCAGTAAGCTTATTATCATTTAACATATCTTCATAGACCTCGACTATCTCGTTAACACGAAAGAACTTAATAACCTTTCTTGTAACGACACTAGGGGATTGAGCCATCTTCTCCATCATCTCAGGATAACTGGTTCCATACCATGTGTGGCCCGTTGCTGTTGAAGCGTGGCCACCACCACTTAGTCCATACATTCCAGAACCACTACCTGTCGAGTTTCCATAGATATATGCTTGCTGTTGTTGTAGTAGCCTCTGGTACTGTTCTAAACCATCACTCAAGCCTCCATACCCACTACTATCAGTAGTAGCCATTATTACCCTTTCTTTCCACTGAGAAACTTAGGTGATCCCTCATGGCGACTAATGTCATAATTAACGTTAGGAAGTCTGTCTGTAATAACCTTAAACATCTCCTTAAAGGAATCAAGCTCATTTGTGAAGCGTTTCTCCATCTTAACATGGAACTCTTTAAGAGAATCAACAAGCTGAACACGCTGTTCCTCTTTAAAGTCATTTATATCATCTTGGTATTTCTTCTTAACAGCTAACTTTTCTCCCTCAACTTCTTGTTTCATACGCTCCTCATTTAAGCGAGACATATGTTTGATTTCTTCTCCCTCTAATCGTTTCTTAAGTTTTAGATCCTCAAGCTCCTCTTTAAGCTCTCGTCTTTCTTTAACTAATGCCTTAGTCTTAGACTTTAGATCCTTTAGTTCCTCTTTTGCTACAAAATCTTGGTCTTTGTCCTTTTTGTTGAATAATCCCATGGTTAGCTCCTTTTATGATTATGATATTGTTTGTTATGTTCTACCGTTGAATACGATAGATCAGCCTTACACTTACCAAAGCCTGTTAAAGCTTTCTTGTTTGTGACTTTCCCTCCAAGACCAAGCCTAGCTTTTGCGTTAGCAGTCTTATTAGGAAAAGATGTTTTCCCACAGATTGTGCATTTGATCATAGGGTCTTTAAAATAAGAATATGCTTCCGGTGTTTCCCACTTGTGCTTACAATGGCTCATATCAACCACGCTTTCAACCACAACAGGAAGATCATATTTATAGCAAAAGCACTGGCTCTAAAAGTATCCTCAATTAACCAGTCTTTACCACCTAACCACTTGAACCACACACCTGCCCTCACCTGAAACGCCCCAACCAGGAATACATACTTTTCCTAACTCAAAGTAATCACCTCTTGCTATTTCTTTATTTGTTCTTGCAACTAACCACCAATATAAACTATATTCCATATCCTCACTCCTCTTTCTTGCATGGTTCTTCTAAGAGCTCAGTTAATATTCCAAACATCTTATTCATATGTTCTATTATCATCTGCTGACAACCTATAATCTCTTTGTACTTATCTCGTTCTTTATCTTTCATATCCTCACTCCTCCTCTTTAACATCAAATCCTTGTTGTTTTGCCATGTCCTTACATACCATAAGAGCATGATTGAAGCCTCTATCATATTCGAGATAATTGCTGTCTCTTTCGATAAGTCTTTTCTTTGGAAGTTTAATCTCTTTCATATCCTCACTCCTTAGTCAGTCCTAGGTTCAATTATTCTTTCTGGGCAGAATGGATTAGAACACCCAGTATCTTCTGTTATATATTCTCCACAAGCGTTACAAAAGAATATCCATATTTTAGGAACTTTAAGCCATACTCTTTTACACCCATATTTAGAGTTAGGTTTCTTTGGTGGTCTTCTCATATCCTCACTCCTTAGTTAAATAGGGTTTGCAAGCTAGCTTAACTTGCCATACATGACTTCACCCTAAAGCCTGTTCTTTATCTAGGTAATATTGCTCTAGGATTCTGTTCGATAACAATATTTGCATTTGGAACATAAGTTAATGCTTCTGCAACTGCATAACTACCATCTACATTTCTTTGTTGTGTAGTAACTTGTACTATACAATTATTTCCAACATTGCAAACTTTTGTAGATTTCATCCACCCTTCAGCTTGAGAACTTGCCTTACATAAAAGTCTAAAAGTATCGCCATCTCCATAAACTTTTAAATCTTCTATATTAGATCTTGCTCCTTTTACCTCTGAAATATCTAATGATTTCTCCATTATTATCACCTCCTTTCTTTTATATTTATCTCCCATATCCTCACTCCTTAGTTAAAATGATTTCTTGTCCATCAACATAATGCTTACCACAATCAGGGCAGGTAACCCCACCTTTTCCTTCTTGAGTGATAAACGCTTCACAATTTCTAAACTCTCCTGGTCCTGCAAACTTAAATCCACATTTACATTCTTTCATATCCTCACTCCTCCTTAATCAGCTACGTTTTTATGATTCTCTGTGTAATAATCATATTCCTGTTGTTTATCTATTTCCCAAATTCCAGGACTTAACGTAATGTTGTCATGGCGTTCTTTAACGACACATCTAACATCTGTTTCTACATCATTTTTTAGATACAGAACTCCATCTTGCTCGTAAAATTCCACTCCATCTTTAATGTCTATAACATGATGATTGCCTGAAACTTCTGACTCAGCTATAATATGATACTGACCTTTTATCGTAACTTTTTTTGCTGATTTTGGAATACTATTTACTTTTCTTAAGGAAACTTCGCCGTGTAGTACCATTTTCACCTCCTATTTAATGTTGGTTAATGTATCATTCTTGCCTTTTAGTCTATACTGAATCGCTTTTGGTAAAGTATCACTTTGAGGACTTACTGCTTCAACGTGGAAAACTCCATCAACGCTGAGATTTTTCATACGCAAATGATAGGCGTGGTCCAAGTTAAATAAGCTCCCCAAATCCCATAACTCATATTCTGATTTTTTCCACCATTCTTGATTGTGATTTTTCCAATCGTCTATTTTATTTCCTAGTGTAAGTAATCTATCCACACCATACTTGCGTACAAACTCTGTTTTAACGTCTGCGTTCTGTTCTTTCTTAAAAAATTCAATATCTAATAGCTCCGACGATGTTTCGGCTAGATATTTTGGAACAGCTATTCCGTTAAGCATATGCAGCCCATACCCATCGGAATATTCTAAAGCCATTCCTCCGTCTTTATGTAATTGCCCCCTTTCATTTAATTCTAGTTTATTTGGTTTTTCACATACAAACACTATGTTCTTGAATGTATAGCACCACCCACAAGAACAAGCTAAGTCATACCAGATATCAAATATCTTGAAGTTTTCATCGTATGGCAATAATCCATACTTTTCAAAATATTTGTGATAAGCTATCCAGTTGATATCGTGCTGACACCACGAATATGTTTCAATGTTTTCTAATTTGGTATTATTGATGTTATCCCTGATGTTAGCCCCGATGTTCTCCCCGATGTTATCCCAGATGTTATCCCAGATGTTATCCCTGATGTTATCCCCGATGTTAGCCCCGATGTTCTCCCCGATGTTCTCCCCGATGTTAGCCCTGATGTTAGCCCTGATGTTATCCCTGATGTTAGCCCCGATGTTCTCCCAGATGTTATCCCCGATGTTCTCCCAGATGTTATCCCCGATGTTATCCCCGATGTTATCCCTGATGTTATCCCCGATGTTATCCCCGATGTTATCCCTGATGTTCTCCCTGATGTTCTCCCCGATGTTAGCCCTGATGTTAGCCCCGATGTTAGCCCTGATGTTAGCCCCGATGTTAGCCCTGATGTTCTCCCAGATGTTAACCCAGATGTTCTCCCTGATGTTATCCCCGATGTTCTCCCCTTTATCTACAACTTTAAATGCTTTAACAATCTCTGGAAAAATATTAATTATAATTTGAGCCTGTAAAGGACTTTGACAATACCAAAATTTAGGCTTATCTTTTTTTAATATCTTATAGAATTTATTCCAAGACTCTTCCGTAACTTTTTTATTGATAGGTGATGTGTCTCTCCCAATCTTTAAACAATGTTCTCGCCATTCGGCGATACCGTATTCTTGTTTCTTAGTTAATTTATCTTTCATATCCTCACTCCTTAGTTAGTTCTTTTTAACATTTTATTATCTATAAACACTTGAGCAAGTCCTTGAGCAACCCATTCTACAGTTTCTTCGTCCAGCTTCATATTCATTTGATGTATAATCTCATGTAAAAAAGTTGTGAACTTTTGCCGTTATCTCTCTTATCTTATCTTTCATATCCTCACCCTGATAATATCCCACTTAGACCTCCCCGTTAATCTTATTAGCAATATATTTATACTTAAACTTCTGCTCATCTGTAAGTTCTTCATAAGGCTTTTTATTAGGACAACTTCCTTCCTCGAGTCCTCCAATCGCTTCGAGATACCACTTGCGTAATTGTTCTGGTGTTATCATCTTTTTCCTTTCGCGTAATAAGGTCTCAAGTATTTTTCCACGCATTATTTTGCTCTTTCGATCTTTTTCTTCTTTTCTTCCTAAAATCACTCTCTCTAATCTGCTCTTGCGTTTCTTCATCGTCAAACCTTTCGTGGCCAGATTTTAGGTCCTTATCCTCATTCTTTACGGTATACATATGGAAACCTATACATTTCTTGCATTCAGTAGTATTAAGAAAGACACAGTTCCCTCTAAAACAAATGCCTGGGTTGCTGAAACAATACCTCGATTTGTTACCCATCTTCTTATCCTTTCTTAGATAGTATTGAGTTGATCATCTTTTCATCATGCTTAACATCTTGCAATTAACAGGGTTCAGGCATTTACTAATACAAGGCATTCCAGCGCAAGGATCCATAGCATAGATACCCAAGGCCTTTCGGATCACCTTACCTTTCTCATTCAATTCATTCTCAATAAAGAGCAAATGTGTATAATCTTTACCTTGAGCCTTATATTCTTCCATCTTATCAAAATTCTTAGAGTATTTAGCAATATGCTCTTTTAACTTAGTCGTGTATTCCATCAAGCTCTCCTTTCATAAACTCCAACTATTGTTCCTACAAATAATTCTACAATATACCTAACTTGAGAATTATATTCAGCTCTACTCAATTTAGACTTTAACATGCCTGTATAGCGAGAAAATGACTCTGACCTTCTCACTCCTTTGGGTGTCGTGCTCCAATCGTTGTAATGTTTCTTTAAGATATCGTCGATTGCTCGCGTTTTCGCCCTTAATCCCCCTCTTACGATCCGCATACTCTTTCATCTCCTCTCCGTTTAACCAGTTAGGATTGTCTTTATTGAAGAAATCTCTCTCTTTTTCTGTTGAAAGCTGTTGGTATTTGATCATAATTCCCGGCAATCTCTCACCAAAAACCTTTGGTTTGTAAAGATTGATCCAATCATCTGCCGTATGTTCAGCAAGCTTAAGAGCTAACTCATCTCCGTCATAGGTTTTGAGCAACTCAACACACTTTCTACCAACAGCACATCTAGGTGGAGGAAGTTGAACCATTCATGATCCTTTCTATATGCTTATCCACATTCTTTGTTTTAGATCTAATTTGTTGAACTTCTCCCTCGTTTGTAATAGGATCTTCAACCCAATCTTCCCAGTTATTAAACCAAGTAGAAGCATTCTGAACAAAATTCTTCTTAACTCGATCAGACCTTTTGTAGTTTTCCAGCGCGGACTTAATCCTTTCAAAATCTTGTTCTGTTTGTATTGATGAGTAGAAAGACTTCTCTGCTCTCTTTCTTCCAATCTTGTTAGGATATGATGTCCAGATTGTGTCGAAATGCACACCCCCTATATAAACAGCTTTATGTTTACCTTTATGTTTATGTATATCTTTATCACTCTTGCCCCACTCTTGGTCAAGGGTTAACCCATTTTCTATAAGTCTTTGTCTCACAGCCCTATGGAAGTTTATTGAACTGTTCAATTCACCACAATGGAAACGTACATAATCATGTACATACCACTTAGAACCACTGTTTAATACAGTCATCTGTTTACCCAATAATTCTAGTGATTTGTCATAAGTTAGTGTAGTACCAATGAAATACGAAGCAGTATCGAAATCTACATACCAAATACCAGCTATGTCGCATTTGTCCAATATGTACAACCATAGAGCTTTGTACTCTGGAGGCAACTTTCTGAACCAGGGTCTTTCCCATTTCTCAGTATCAGTATGCCTTTTAGACATTCTTACTTACCTTTCTTCTTTGTTTCTTTAGGTTGTTCTTCTTCTTCTACCCATCCAGGAGTATCGTCTGTTGGAGTAACTTCAAGCATCTCTTGGTCACGATCATTGTTATAGCCTTTGATCTCGTTAACCATTGTTCCACTATCTAAGGTCTTTTCATCTACTAACCAAAAGGTTGTTCTGCCTAAAGAGGCTTGACATAGCTGATTAAAAAAATCAGAGTCCGTATCAATACCTTCTTTGAAGTCAAGTCCACAAGCACCTAATAGATTAGCTACTCTCCATACAGAAGAATCAACCATAATAGTTCTATCCCATAAAAACTTTCCTTTAAAGTCTTCTGGTTCAATAATTTCAGCTTTCCATTTAATTTGAGGTGTTCCCTTAACACTTGAATGACCATGCTCATAATTAACAACACGGACTTTATATGTTCCTGCTGGTACTGGTTCAAAACTACTTGGCTTTGGTAACTTTGGCATCTTTATTCTCCTTTTTATAATCCTCTGCTATTGCTCTCATATCTGAATAGTCAAAGTCTTTAATTTTTTTAATAATATTAGCTAGATCAGCTTCTTCTCCTGCAAGATCTAACCCTTGAAACTGACTCTTTGTTATGTATTGTGTGCTTGGGCCTACTCTAATCCACCGCTTGCCTGATTTCTCATGGCACTCAAGATGTCCAACAACATCAACAAGTCCACAGATACGGAAACAACTAGCCTTTCCAACCATAGGAGCTGTCTTTGTTTGGGTAATGCCATCATTCTTTTGAATCTCATAAGGAAATTCCCAAGCATTAAATATAACATTGATACCTAACTCTTGAAGATCTCTCCATTCATGGATCCAAGAGAGCATTTTATAGGCAGCATCTCCGTGTTCTCTGATCTCTGGAAACTCCTTACCTCTGATTGTAGTGAAATGAATCTTAAGCTGATCTATCAACTCACTCACATTGTCAATAACAACATTCTTAACCTTTAATTCCTTAGTTCGAATGCTTTTATAGAGCTCTGTCATGGCTTTTTCTATGTTTACACCGTTCAAAACAGCTTCTCTTAGGTTAAACACTATGTGTTTTGTGCCTAAAAGTGGCCCTAAGCCAGCTTCCGTGTTTATGATGAGTGTTTCTCCTTCTGGAAGGGTTGTTGCGAGGGTTGTCTTACCTATTCCGGGATCGGCATAGATAATGATAGATATTCCCCTATCTATCTTGCTTGGAGATACTTTGATAAACTTTGGCATCAGGCCTCCTTCTTTGGTTCAACTTCTTCCATTGATTCAACTGGAGTAAACGAATGAGATCCTCCGTTTGCTTGATCTGACGGATCCTCTGGATCAACTGGAGGTAAATCAGGTAAAGGTTCAGGTTCTGGCGGAGTCGTTTTCTCAATTTCCTCAGCAATAGTAATGCGATACTTGAGGTTAAGAATATATCCAGCATCAGCTCCTTTGATCATAGTTCCATCAAGAATATTGATCAGGTTGTTTCTGTCACTTTGACTAAGCACTAAATTGAATCTAGGCTCTATTTGTTGCTCTTGTTTATTCATTTTACTCCCCTTTCAGTTTTTTACATAAGAATGACCACACTTCACCGATACCAATACCAACAAGCATAATAGCAACAAAAACTAGGTTTATGAAGAAATACCCTACTGTTATTGCTACTGCTAAAAAAATTCCAATCTTAATGAATTCCCACATCACATACTCCTTTCTAAATAGCCCTCAGACTGCTGAGGATGCCTCAGGTTGAACGATCTACCCATATACCTACTCACTTCCCTCTGAGATATTAAATGCAGCTACAACTTCATCATCAGGGGCTAGTCTTATTGCCCTAACTCCTTTACAACCTCTTGACATATCTCTTAATTGTTTAGAATCAAACTTAAGAATTACACCAGCCTTTGTTATTATTGTGATTATGTTTTTCATACAAACCTCCTTGATTACATTTTTGATTACATTTTTCCTGCTCTATACCATTTAATGTTTTCTTTGGTCAACTCAGAGATAGCTTTCGTTAACTCTTTAAGAGCTTCTAACACATCAATAACGTCTTGTTTACTTGCAGCTACGAACACTTCTTTTGCTACTTTCTTTTCTGGTACTACTTTTTCCTTTGTTTCTGGATCCATCGGTTCCTCCTTTGGTTATGTTTATTGGTTTCTTCTCAAAAAATACATCGATTGTTAGGTTATCTGGTTCTTTTTGGAAACATATTGGTAAATAACTACATGCAGAGTTAAAGTTCCAACACGAATCAGGGTTCCTGTACCAATCGCACTTCCTGCATCTTGTTCTGATCTCCCTTGTTACTCTCCTTAGATCTTCTTCAAACAGATCTAAAGTTTCTTGAGAACGATAAGACGGATGACGCTTGTAATAGAACTCTGGTCTTTCTTTATAAGATGCTGATATTCTTCTTCCAAAATCATCCTTACTCTCGCGCACATGCCTTCTAAGCATAGGCTTCTTAACAAAGTCATAGATAATTCCTTCCACAGGATAGCCAGCTTTACGTACAGCATAGGTGTAAAGGGAACATTGTGGTGAAGTCTCACAGCGCTTCTCAAATTGACCAAAAGACATTCCTGTTGTCTTGAGCTCTCTTATCCAGAACTTTCCATCAATCTTAACAAGTCCATCGATCTTCATAACGAGATCTACCCCTCTCATTCCAGGCATCTTAATCCTCAATTCAAGCTCAGGCTTGATATCTGAGAATCTAGACAAGTCTTTGGGATAGTTGAGCCACATAGCTAGAGCAGTGTACTTAACGAGAACTAAACCCTCTGCTGCCTCTGGTGGAGCTTTGGCTATCTCCTCATCAGAAGTCTTTATAATGAAATCAGTGACTTCATCAACAGAGAATTTATTGTAGTACATATCAAAAGCAGAGTGAACAATAGATCCTAGGGATAATGCGGTTGATCTTTTAAACGGAACAAGACCTCTAAGGTATCTCCAATAATATTTCTTTGGACATGAACGATAGATGCTTGTTGAGTTATTACTTATCTCAAGCATTTTTCCTCCTCTCTTTTAGATTGCCTTGCATTGACTATACAACGATATGGTTGTCCGGGGGGTTGTTGGTGTTGACCTGCGGGTGGGTTGTAGAAAGGACAAGTAACGACAGAGCCCACCTCGACAGGAATCTCATGTGCGCCCAATATCCATCTGGCATGAGACATAAAAAAATGACGGAGGAGTTCCGTCATAGTATTTAAAATTATAGAATTGTGATGGGCGCGAAGCATATTTAATTCCTCTTAGTTAATCGATGAATTTATTATACACAATTAAGAGGAAATGTCAATAGTTATTTGTTGTCATACTTGTAGTCATCAAGCATCTTCTCTGCTTCTTTTGAATTTAGCTTTTTCAATCTCTTTCCGGCTGCTCCACCATATAATTCGTTGTTGAAATAGTCTTCGTATTCTTTATTGTCAATGCGCTTTATGTTTAAAAAGAACATCTTGATATATTCTTCTGATATATTATACTTTCTAATCTCACCCTTATCAGGCCCTTTATTTGGTATGCGTGGTGGTAATATCTTTGAGGCATAGGGAATGACATTGGTGATCGGATCAACAAAGTTCCTGAACATACCATAATCTTGAGAGTATGTCTTACGCTTCTTAGGATCAACTTGTATTCTCATAAGGTTCATATACGCTCCAAAAGGTATGTATCCAGCTACTTGCTCACCAATCAATGACGCCATAGGCCTGTACTTCTCGTAATCACTTCTTAATCCAATCAGTAATGCCGGAAGCTTTAGTGCTGGTCCAAGACTCAACATATCTGAGAACAATGCAGTAATATCAGATCTACCCATAAGAATCTCTCTCATATACAGAACATCTCCAATGTATGGTTGATCGTAAGCTCTTACGAACAAAGATACCTCATCATCTCCATAGAATTTAATTCTTCCAGAAGTATCGAACTTCCAATCAATCCTTTTTAAGGAAAGGTCTTCAAGTTGTTTATCTCTAATTTCACCTGTATCATTAGCAACCTTAGTTGCAATAGCAAGAATAGTAGCACCGGCTAATGCTTTAGCTATGCGTGTTCTCATTTCAGACAATGATACCTTAGCTTTAAATCCTTTCTCCTCAAATCCAAAATTTTTACCACCAAAGCTCTGAGAATGGTTCTTCTTCCCTACACCAAACAAAGCCAACGGACTGTGTTCAATGTAAAACCTTGCTTTATGATAAGCATAGTTAGGGAATGGAACCATAGCCTTAGGAAGCATCTCTAAAAACTTTGGCTTGTTCCAATAGTCATAAGTGTATGAGTCAGCATTGTCAGAGATGGTCTGGAACATTTCTCTGAACATAGCCTCCATGTTCTCCTCTTTATACTGCTTATAAGGTGTGTTCTTTGAAATCTCACCACTCTTTTTCTTCCTTCTGAAATCTGTAATCATCTTTGTATTAAGGTCAGCTACAACAGAAGATCTCTTAAAGAAGAACTCAATAGCTCTAAAAGGCATCAAAGGATAATGGAAGATGGACTTCTTATTATATAAATCAGAAACAAACACGCCACCTAATAACTCATCAGGTATAGCTCTCTGAACAGCAGGACTTAATGCTTTTAATAAAGCAGACAAGTCTTGGCCAACTGCAGTAAACCCACCACCTAGCATACCTTCATAGAAATGAACCATAGGTTTCATCATGTATTGCTCAAACCCCGAGACAAAGTTTCTGTTTGCAGTAGAAGGCTTAATAAGATAGTTTGTTGTTACTATCCTGCTAAACCCATTATAAGTATCCTTAAGTATCTCCGCTCCTCTTTGTGTTGCTTTGTTACCAAACATTAAAGGAGCTTTGTCATTAATATCAAACTCTTTATCAAGAATAGATGGGTACTGATACATAGACATATTCTCAACATCGATCCCATTAGCAGAAAACAACTCAGCTTTTGCTTCTGTGATTGCAGCAATCCTAGGATGGTTGATATTGATCTTTGTATATCCGTGCTTAACCTCACCATCAATAGGTTCTAAAACAATAGATAATACGTTACCAATCATGTCATTGAGAAGGAATTCCTTAGTAAAGTCTTGTTGCTTGATAGTGTATGCCTTTTGAATATCAGTTTCTTCTAACCCTAACTCTGCTGATCTACCAGTCTTTCTATATCTACCACTTGCAGTATAGCTCTTAAATAGATTCTTAAGCTTAGACATAAATCGTTGCTCTGCAAGAACACCTGGTACATATGTGTAGGCATCAGGGTGCATAGACTTAATGTTAAACTGATTGTGCATAACTTGAGTAGCGAATGCAGGAAGATCCACACCAAGAATAGTGTGCTCTAGCTCCTCATTAAGAGCAAAGTATTGTGCTATAATATCCTTTGTTTTAGGATCCTTAGCAATAAGCTTTGAATATCTGCTCTGAGTATTGTAAACTCTGTATGTAGCATAGGTATTCTTTTTAACTTCTCTACCTATGATCCGGCCATCGCGTAGTTCTTCTCCAGGTTCATATGTAATATCTTTACCTTCACTCTTTGATACTGTGTAATCTCCAGCTGGTTGTAACGCACCAAACTCAACAATGCCATTCTCATCTACACCTTGGATACCTTTAAGCACAGCAAAGAGCTCTCTCTTGTCATTCTCACTTACCTTAAAGAAAATCTTCTTATTTCGTTTCTCTGTCAAAGAGTTAATAAGAGCAACTGCTCTCTCGTAATATCTAATCATTTCAAAAATTTGTCTTCCCTTAATTGCACCAATACCAACTTGCCACCGTTCTTCTTTTGTTCCTACCCAATATTTCATAGCATCTGTAAAGCCATTAAGCTTAGCAAGTATCGGTAGTTCAGGTTCTTCTGAAACAGCATCTGTTGGTGGTGCTTGATCAAATGTCTCTGCTGTCTGAACTGCCTTGCTGATCTTAGCATCTGTTATAGCTTGTTCCTCAGGTGTTATCACCGTACCATCAGGAGTTGTAAGGTTGTTCTTATTCAACTTTTTGCTTATGCTTACGCTCTCGATACCATCTGGATCCTCGATGCTTGAGAATGCTATTGGTCCTGTCTCCTCACCGCTAATCTCTGGTTCACTAAGCGCACTGCCAATGCCAGCTCTATTAGCTAGTGCTAACAGATCATCGTACAGTGCCTGTTGCTTCTCTGTCAAAGGCTTGTTAGCTTTAATATTCTTAATAACAGCATCAATACCAGCAGTAGAGTATCCTTTATTAGAGAGAGGATCAGGAAATCCTCCAGAGATAATAGAATAGTTTCTGTCCTCATCCATAATACCTTGAGATGGTTCAAAGTAAGAAACAAGTTCTGCTGCTTCTACTGCCTTCTGAACATCTAATGGATCATATAGGCTGCTCACAGCTTCTGTACCTGCAGGATTAAATAATTCTTGCGCTTTAGAAGGGTTGGCCTTGTTCCAGATGTCGGTAAGCTTAGGAATAAATATTTTTTCTCTCCACTCTGCTTTTGGTAAGGTAGATCCGCTCAAACTTATATCTTCTCCTTTATCAATCATTTCTTGCTTGAATACTTCTAGCTTTTCCCTATCTACATTCTTTATAAACTCCTCAGCAGTCTTAAACTTCTTGGCTTGGGCTTGGGCTTCGAGGTTCTCCCCACCCTGTGCCTCAACAACACCTGGAAATTGGTCTGGTAGGAACGAAAGGTCTTCTGTGCCAGCAGGCTGCACACCTTGTGCCGGAGTTTCTGTGCCTGCAAGACTTTCTGTAACTACCTCTATCCCATCTGGAGTAACTTCTGGTGCAACTGTTTCAGTACCAGCAACCTCTGGAGCTTTGTTAGTAACAACATCTTGCTTTATCTGAATATCATCTACGATAGCAGCAAGAGCTAACTTCACAGCACTCTCAACATTCTCACCAATAAGCAACTTACCAGAGAATACCTTAGCAAAGTTTGCTGATTGAGGAACAGTTATCTTTCCCTTAAGATGTTCAGGCATGTGCTTAAGGACTTGTTCTATGACTGGTGGCTTGATCGATCTATCTAAGCTACCCATTAATGACAATACTTTTTTAGCATGAACCTTTGAGTACTTTGGATTCCTTGCCATAATCTTATTAAGGTCAAGAGCCTTTCTCCATCCCTCAGTATGCTGTTTCTTGAAAGCCCTAGTCACTTGCTTAGCATTAATAGCTTCAACAGCAACAGCAACAACAGAGTTCAACCCAATATTAAGCAGATCTCCCGCATCAATAACTCCATCTTTCATTAACTCTTTAGCTGTTGTCCAAGCTCCTCTATATATTCCTTGACCAAGTAATCTAGGAACAGTCTTAGCCACTCCAGAAACAAGTCCAGAACCTGCACCAAACGCTGTTTCTCCTGCTACCTTACCAATCATTCCTGCTGATGGTTTCTCTCCACTAATCATACTCGCAATCTGGTCTATAGCTTCTTTACCACCCCATAAAGCACCTCTCTGTGCTGCTCTAGGGATAGCCTTAGCAAGAAATGGAAAAGCAGGAGTTGCTGTTGCTAGCTTAGATGTTAATGCCGGAGCAATTCCAGCAGTCATAGCACCAACGGCTGCATAGCCTGTAAGTTTACCTGCAATATTAGCAAATGGGTGAGCTTCTTCTAACCCAGGAGAGATAGAATCCTTTGGAGCAATAGGCAATACACCTTGAGCAAACGCACTCATACCTTGGAATGGTCGTTGGTTTCTCTTAAGAGCATATTGATTGTAAGCATCTTCTGATCTCTTTTGTTCTTCAGGAGTATATGGAGTAAATGGCTTCTTAGACTGACTTAATTGTGGTATATCCGATTGTACCTTATCAGGCAAGAAGGATGTGTCTTGTTTCTTATCTGGTAGAAATGATAAATCTTCTGCTTGATCTGGTAAAAAGGATAGGTCTGCCATTTATTTTACTTTCCCTTGTTTGATAACTGCTTTAATGTTAGCTTCTGTAACTGGAGCTCCATTATCTGTAAGCCATTTAGCTGCCTTTGTATCTATTGCTAGGTTCTTTTGTGGAATAACTTTAGAATTCTTTATTTTATTCTTTCCAGCAAAATCAAGAGCTGGATTGTTAAAGACATTGTTAAGGATTCCTCTACTTGGAGTCTTTATTCCACCTTCATCTGCTGCTGGATCAGAAGGTCGAATAGATTTCCCTAGCTGAGCGTTAAGTTCTCGTTCCCTTAAAGCTTGCCACTTTGCCATATCTTCTGATGTTCCACTAGCCATAAGCTTTGTTGCTTCAGGGCTGTTAAAAAGAAGCTTCTTGTTAACATCTCCCAAGACCTTATCATACTTAGCTTTATCAGTAGCTGCTTGAACATTAGGAGTCGTTTCTAAAAGACCACCCTTCATGCCTGCAAGTGTTCCAGTTATCTGAGCTTTCTTCTTAGTCCAATCAACTTCCTTAGGACGTTCCTTCAATCCCAGCTCCTTATACCAAGTAGGAGTATTAGGACCCTCAGCAATAATACCTTTTTGTGCTAGAGTGCTAAGAAGATTAGCAACATATTTACTCTGTTGCTCTTGCTGATCTACTTCTTGTTCCTTCTTCCTAATATTCTCATTAGCCATATTGTTTGCAAAGCCTGCAAAACCTTGCATTGCTCCACCTAATATATTCTGCTGAGGAGCTTTTATTGGTTGTCTCACTGATTTAATTTGTACCATCTCACTCCTCCTTAATATCCCATTTTACTTGCTAAATCATTATTTGATCCTAGTGAACCTGTTAATTGATACTGACTCTGAGGAATAACTGTATTCTGCATTGGTGTCTTCTGCTTATCAAACCACCCTGTATTCTGCATAGCATTAACCCAATCAACATTCTGTAACCCTGTATTCATACCTGGCTGAGCTGGTGTGCTCATATCAACAGTCCGCCCTGTATATGGTATCTCATTGCTACGAGGCATACCTTGCATAATGTTTGCAGAAGTTTTCTCATTACTCATTAGACCTGTCATCTTAAGACTATCAATGTAGTTCATAATCTGAGCATCTCTACCAGCATAATCTTGCATAGCTCTGCTTCCTTGAGCCATCATAGCCTTCGGACCAACACCACCCATAGATCCCATAGACATAGTGTTGTCCATAATAGAGCCACCTCTACGACCTTCTTGACCAAACATAGCTTCTTTACTCTGTTGTAACTGATACCTCTTAATCTTATTCAACATAATCTCTTGCCCAGGTGACAACCTACCCTGTTGAGCATTAAGAGCCATGTTCTGCCCCATCTGAGAGGTTAACTGCTGATTCTGTGCATCCCAAGGTGCTGGAGTCAACATAGGCATATCATAGCCCATAGACCCATCTTCCCCTTTACTCATCGCGCTACTTGCTGCTCCTGCTCCCACAGAAACAACAGCTCCTGCTATTGCTCCCCAAGACATAATGTGTCCTCCAATTCTGAATAGTCTTTAGCTATTACCTGTTTCTCTATTTTTTTTAAATCTGTTTCTTGTGTAACGTGGACCGTTGTCCAGATCACTTCTGTATAAGTTCTAAGCACTCTTTTAGTTCCGGCCTTAGTCACTCCTTGATACGGAGCTTTAATCCTTTGCATTCCATTCTCAGTCATTACATCAACCTCGCCACTCATAACGAAATAAGGGTGTGTAACCTTGTGGATCTTACTTGTCATAATAATGTCGGCCGGTATCTTTATCGTTCTCACATATGCACCATCAACAAACACATGATCTAAAGGAAAACAATCCTCACTCATAGCACCTTCTACCTTACTAAGTTGCTTCTCAAAATCCATAACAGCTCCTCGAAATTGCTCTTTATGTAAGCGTGATATATCCAAGGTTCTTTTTTGCTGTAATGACGTAGATTCTTTTTGTTCCATCGTCAACTCCTGCGACTGCTGCACTGTCATAGATAACCACCTGCCCTTCCGAAACTGTACTAGCTGTTGGTAAAATTGATGTATGTTTAACCGATAAAGCTTGAGTCCTTATGCCATCTATTATGCTATTCAATACTGGCAACTGTGTGTTTTCCATACTTGTCATGTTTGCATTTTTGTCTATCATTAGATAATTATCCCGTACGGAGAGAAAATACCCTTAATCTCCGATATTCTAAACTCATTTAAGTCGTTCTTTGATATTGTAAAATCAATCTCTTTACCCATAGCATCATCTTGGAAATAACTATCCCAATACTTAGGGTAAGTATCTAAAGGAACTACAAATTCATCATTCGAATTCTCTGTTTCCCAAGACACAGTAAACGATCCTGTTTCTCCGGCATGCTTTGTTATGATCTTCTTAAATACTTTATCAAGGGAAGGCTCGTCAAAGTTTCTAAGTCCTATCCCATATTCAAAGTTAACGGAAGTCTCCGCGACTGTTACACCTGCATGATACTCATATTTTACCACATAGCCATCAGTAAAGTAAACTTTTGGTATTGTTGAGGTAGTATCTGTTGCCGTAAAGGTCAACTTGTACTGAAACCAAACATTAGCTGTTGAAGTTATCGTGCTTCCGTTAGAGTCCGTTACTCCTACACTCCAAGAGGCAGATTCACAAGCAGTCTGAGTAGCTCCTGATCTTGTATAAAACACAACATCATCAGATCCAGAGATTGATTCATTCCAATATAGCTTCAAAAGTGTATCAGCATTGATGTTCTGAGAAAGAGATGTCCAAGTTCCAGTCGTATAAGAAGATGATTCTATCGCATCATTGTAAGATTTCATCTTTCCTAATATCTTCTTTACTAACCTAAAAGTAACAGAAGGAGGAGTTTCAAGATCTGAATTAGCACTTGCTATCACAGCCTCATGAGTATGAGGATCAGCATAGCCACCAGCGTGGTAACCTCCATTACCCCAAGAAGAACTACCCGTGCTTGTTGTAAACGTTCCACCTGTGTGAGTATGTGACTCATTAGCTTCATCTCCTGTGGCTGGTTCATCTCCACCTATCTTTAAGTACCTATCATCATAAGTTGAAACTTCTTCCCACCCACTACGATTAACAACGGGTTCATAAGTAATAACCCTTGCCGTAGCACTTCCAGAAGAAGTAACATTTTCAGCAGAAGAAAGAGTAAGCTCAAGAACAGGAGCAGAGACATCCATATCTGTTCCATCTCCAGAAGTAGATACATAATTAGGAGCATATAAAGCATAGCAATATTTCTCTACGCCATCCCAAGTGCTAGTCTCTCCAACTTTCTTAATAAAAGTAAGAGCAACATAATCAACTTCCCAAGTGTCATTTGTTTCTGTACTCAATGCACCTGTGATTGTATGAGTATGGCCATAACGTGGACCATTAGTACCACTATCAGATTCAGCAAGATTACCTGCTGCTGTTCCAGTAGGAATGCTAAAAGAATGACTATGTGACGAACTATCGCCAACACCTAAATCTGCAGTATCTTGAGATATATAATATCCAACGGAAGATAAAACTTGATATCCTGTTGGTGCAGTAGCTTGATCCCACATAACAATAGCTCCATCAGGAAACTCTGTGTCCGTATTGCTTGAAGATTTAAACATCCTATATTTAATATTTCTAGGCAAAGGAGAAGATCCGTTACTTGTAGATGCTACCTCATGAGTATGAGCAGAAACACAATTAGCATTACCGTCACCATAATTAACATTAGATCCATACCACATAGGAATAGAGCTTGTTAGAACGTGAGTATGATCAGTTCCATCGCTAGAATCCCAAGCACCCATACCTAGTTTAATAATCTTATCTTCAAGGCCCGTGATCTCTGTCCATCCTGTTCCGGGAACTTGCGTGTCATTATCCCAAAAGATAACAATTCCATCAGGGATAGCATCTGGCGTTACAGAATCTCCTATTTCAAGATAAGGAGCATTTTCGGTACCACCAACAAACACATCAGAAGCTGTTCCGGCATTACACTCAACCTTTGTTCTTAATCGATAGGTGCTGTTCGTATCTCTCTCTTTTAAAACATATCCTTTAACAGAATCTCCGAAGTATAAATCTCCAACCTCATCATCTCCCGATCTAGCACCAAAGCAATTAGGACCAGTGATTGTTGTACTTGTCCACAAGTCATAGGCTAAGGCTGTTCTCTTAAGATTGTAAACCATAAGCCTATTATGTCTCTGAGCAGCAGACTCTTTATCTGTATACGCAGCATAAAAATTCTCATTATGTAAATATCCTACTGTATCGCTATATTTTGCTTCAAGAATATCTCCTGTGTCAAACTCATCAAACAAAGGTTGTGCACTAGCACCATCGAACACATACCAATGATCCCAACCTAAGAACACAACCCCATTAGGTGTCTGTGTGATAGACCATTGAGCCGGAGAACCCAACCAAGCGATTGGATCATCTGCATACCAAGTCTCAGGATCAGAACCAGATACGGCCGAAGTAACATGAACCTTTCGTATGGAGTTCTTTTTAATACAAATCATAACCTCAAGCTGAATTGGGATCCCCATGATCTCATCACCATCATCAGGACTTATCTCCATATAATCTAAATTAGTTGTCTGCTGGATATAATGAGGTAAGTAAACATTCGAATAATATATCTTGCTTGGACTGCTAGGATCTCCTGCAATAAACAATCTTTCTCTATGCAACTTTAAAATAGATCCTTTAGGCATATCATCTGTAACTGCTGGATAAGCAGTTGTTAAAGAAGCATCTGCTACGGTATCTGAATAAGTTGTAGTGGTATTGTCTGCTAGAGTAGCTACAAGCTTTAAAGATGAACCATCTCCCTCAGTTCGATAGATCTTCCTATTAGTTGTGCCTGTAGGCCCTAGAGGTATCTCTGTGAGCTCTATCGTCTTCTTAGAGGCATCAGTAGTCACCGTATTGCTAAAAGCCCCATTAACGACAGCATCAGCATCTAAAGTGATAGAATAGTAATAATCCTTGCTTGCTTCAAGACTTCCTCCTGCAGCCCCCAAGACGGCCTTACAGCCACCCAGTTCCCACGTTACATTATTTGTAGTGTCACCATCCCAAGTCCATGGATTGTCATACCCATTAGAGCAAATTAAAAGGTCTTGATATGTTGCGAATGAACATCTCTTTCCATCTGTTAAGCCTGTTCTTATTGCAGTAGCTGTTCCGGAGTCACTAATTGAATACGCAGTTGTTCCACATACAGTAACCCAAGTGGCCAAACCAGTTGAGGCGTAATATCTGTAAAGACCAACAACAGGATCAGTACCCATAGAAACATCATTAAGATGAGACAAAGGTTCGCGTTTATCTAACGATCCCGGTTCTTCTTCAAAGCGACAGTTCTGTGCCTTTTCAACCCATTTAGTCTTAAGATCAAGATCCTCAACTTTGCTATTTTGACCAGGCATCGTTTTTATGTACCAGTTCTTTACCTGTGATGTTAAAGTCATTTTATTAGAAACTCCTTCTGACAGTGAGGACAGCACACTTTAGCCTTATGAAAACCAGTAACCATAATCTCAAGATTCTCTATCCTATTGTCATTTTTTATAGCATTCTTATGATGAATTTCTTCACTTCTTAAAAGCTTTCTCCCTAAATGCTCTTCCATGATATGTCTATGTTCTCTGACATATCTTTCTTTAGGTCCTCTCCAGATATTAACATAGCCATGTTGCTCATATCTCCCGCCTCTCCATCGTGCTTTGCCTAAATTCTTACGATGTTCTTCAGACCTAGGTGGTCTTTTCTTGCCAATTAAAGAACGGCTTATGTTTTTCTTGTGTTCTTCTGTCAAAGGTTTTCCCATTATATATTCCTATCATATAATTCCTTATATATTATAAATTGACTTCATGACAATATCGTCGTCTTCTCTTTCAACTCGACGTTCTGTCTGATACTCTTTAAGTTTCATTTTATACTTATTCCACATATCATTTGCTCGATCACCCCATCCTCTATCTTCAAGGCCGGAAGCCACCGCAAAGTCTACTATTGACAAATGTATTCCCTCAGGAAGCGTTGGAGATGCACCATCAGAAGATAAGTCTGTATGTTTCTTTGAATAATAAACCTTTAATAATGCACCATCGTTATCATCATTTGGAGGAGGATAAATACCTAGATTATCTTCTTCTCTATCCCAATAATAATGTGTCGGTTGACTTGTTTTTGAATCATAATTATACGTAATAACTCCTGTGCCTGTATCTGTGTAAGTTCTCCCTACTAAGCTCTGCCAAGCTTCATCAAGAACATCTAATTCTTCTCTTGAAGAAGGAGTAAGCCTGCAATAATCTTCTCCTAGTCTCTGATAGTACACCTCGTTAACGGCATAAAAATCTGAGAAAGCATCAGATAAAATAAATTCTGCAGAGGCAGCAGCTATAATATTAGCTTCACAACTTGACACAGCAATAGTACCATTCGATCTTAAGCACTTAACTCTCCAAGCAACATCACTACACGCTAAGTTGATGTATGTATTCAATTCTGCGTCTGTCCAGAAGGCAGAGGTGGTTTCCCCTAACCTCTTTCTGACGATAGTTCTTATTTCTAACCTAGTCATCTTATCCTCCCGCTTCTATTTCTGTATATTTAAGACCCCAACCTATATGAGCTCTTTTCTTTGATTCTAAATCTCTTTGAGTATGACAAATAAATCCACACTTGCCACACCTAACATATTTATTATCTTTTAAAGCAGTCCTGTCCTCATTACGTCCATAATTAATAGCTCTAGATCTAACTGGCTCGCTTCTCTTTGATTGATATAGATATGTTCCACACATAGGGCAACCACCAGTAACAATAGGATCATCTATGTATCTCTGAATGCTAGCTGGCTTAACAGATGTTATTAATCTTAAAGATGTCATTGTCCAGCTACTAGAAATAGTATAGGTTGGATCCTTTTCCAATGTCAGAGCTAAAGCTTGTGCTGTATCTGTATAGTTAGAATCTATTCTAACTGTTGGCCCATACAACGTAAGAGTAAGAGCTCCATCATCAGCAACATACGAAGATTGTAATACAACATCCTTAGCAGATAATGTTGAAGTTAATGTAGTTGTTGTAAATTCATTATTAACATTTACTGCAGGAGTTCCTAATGTTAAAGTAAGCTCTAAGGCCGTAGGAGAAACAGAATCATCTGTATAGTAATAAGCATTGTCTACATAAAAAGTATTTGCTGCATCAGCATTTACAACTGTAATAATAAAAGTATCTATTGCGTCTTTATTCGCATCAGCTACACCAGATATATCCCAAGTAACAGTCTGCCAAGTATTAGCAGATGTTATATTAGGAGTTGTTTCTGATGTGGTACCACCACTATCATGAATACCGAACTTGAGATTACTCCCAGTCCTGCTTGAGTAAACATCAAACTTTAGTGTATTTATTCCTGTTAAGTCTTTAGCTGCCATTAAAATGTCCTTGTTAAAGTTTCATTTAAAGACCCACCTGTGAAAAAGTCAGTTTCTAAACATCTTATAATAACAATACCTGATCCACCAGCACCACCATCAGAAGCTCCATATCCTCCTCCACCACCTCCACCTGTATTAGCATCACCTGCACCACCTACTGTTGTATATGAACCATCTCCTCCTCCACCTTGTCCACCTGTACCAGCAGCGGTTGCATTAGCACCACCACCTCCTCCACCTGCATAATAAATATTAGAACCATCATAAATAGTTGAGATAGTTCCATCACCACCATCTCCACCCTTAGAACCATTACCTATAAATCCTGTTTCACCTGCTCCACCACCACCTCCTCCACCATAAGCTGCTGCACCACCTTGTCCTATTCCACCATCATTTCCTTGTCCAACTGTTCCACTACCTGCAGCAGAACCATTACCGAAACTTCCACCACCTGAACCTCCATCTTTTCCGACACCAGTTACAACACCACCACCTGCTCCTCCTCCATTTGATGTTACAGTATCGAATACAGAATTAGAACCATTTTCTCCATAATCAGTTGTCCCACCAGCTCCACCTGCTCCCACTGTAATAGCATATGTCTGAGCAGTAACAGCGTGAGAAGTATCAGCTAACATACCACCTGCTCCACCACCACCTCCTCTAGCTCTACCTCCTCCACCACCACCAGCTACAACTAAATAGTCTACATCCCCTGATGCCCCTACAATAAAATTACCCCCTGAGGTAAAAGTATGAACCTTATACAAGCCATCTGTAGTTATCGTTCCACCAGTATTTGAATAACTACAAACAGTACCTACAGCTTTTAACGAATAACTACCTTGTGTTTTAATAGTGGACTCAGAATAAGATTGAAGTTCTCCTGCGTCGCTACTAACATACGCAGCTTGTGCTGCACCGTCATTAGCATATTCCATGAAATCTATTTCAGCCATGATACTCCTTTAAGCTAATGTAATTATTCCATCGCTATCCCAAATAATTGTGAACGTTCCAGCGCTAACTGCCTTTGCTCCACCAAAATCTATAGAACAAATAAGGTTATCTGTTGCTCCTACAGTTGAATCATATATAACTGCATGATAAGCTGTGAATGTAGAGCTTGTCCAAGCAAGATCAGTAGCATCCCACTTAGTCGTAGCTGCCTCTGTAACGGCCTTACCAGCTAACGTAGCTCCGGCTTGAGTGTAACCACCTGTTGTTGCTAGCTCATTTGTAGTTGTATAATCAGTGTCTGTCGCTGTGAACGCATGACTGTTATCATACAAAGCTACAATGATAGTATCTCCTTCTAAATCAACTACTTTGTTGAAAAGATTAGCCTTGAATCTATTGTAAATGCCTGAAGCCATTATAGTTACCTCCGTTTAAGTATTTAATTGCTTGTTTTAAATTATCTATATTATCCATCATTAACCCTAAACCAACATTGCACTTGTGGCATAAGAGTCCTCTTACTTCTTCTGTAAGATGGTCATGATCTACCATTAATTTACAGGTTTTTCCTTTTGCTGTTTTTCTTGTTTCTGTTTTACCGCATATAGCACACACTCCATTCTGAAATTTAAACATTTGTTTATATTGACCTAAAGTTAGAAATCTTCCGTGCTTGATATCATCACCCTTCCAAGAATGCCCTCTTTTAGTATTACCAGTAGAAATTCCCAGTTCTTTTACACGTAAATCAGTCTCTTTTGTTAATCCACGATTCCAAGCTTTATTGCCTCTGTTCTTGCCAAGAGTAGCAATACTAATTCTCTGCTTAGTTTCTTCTGAACATGGTTTTCTATCTAAGTTCTTCATCTGAATACTTTTTTCTGTTCTCCATTTTAGAGTACACCTTTTCTTAGCAGCAATGCTCAGCTTACATCTGTGTTCTTTAGTGAACTTCATTTCGTTGTTTTACCTTGTATCTTCAAGCAGGGAATATGTATCTCTACATCTACCCTACCATCAGCATGTTTAATTTCTTTACTTGTTGCTTTGAGAATACCTCTCTCATCAAGCTCAACTAGCTTATCTCCAATTTGTATCTTCTGACCCATAGCTATCTCCTATCTTAGTTTCTTTCTATTAGTCCTATATTGTCTCTCATAATGCCTGAGATACTTTAGGAGTTTAGGATGGAATGATGTATCTCCACCCTTTATCTGCTTTAGTAGCACTCTAAGATTTTCTTGCATACCATCGGCTGATTCTAATAAACCTACTCTCAATCTTGACTTATGATTCTTAGGTAAGAACCAATCGAACACCCGGATAGCTACTTTAGCGTAAGCTTCCCCTATCATTCAGCATCCTTGTTCTTAGCTAATAAGAAGTTCATTCCGAACATATTAATAACTTTAAGGATTGAATTAATAATCTTGTTATCCACCTGTGTTGGTGTGATCGCAGCGATAGCTGCACAAGCCGTGATTACGATTGGTACAATCTTAAGTATTAGTTCCATCATTATCTTGCTCCTTTGTTATGATTATATTAGTAATATCTTTCTCCAAATCTATGATTAATTGCTGAACTTTACTAAAGTCAACAAATATTTTTCTGATAGCGTCATGCTGTGCTTGATCCATTTTAACCCTTTCATGTATGTAGCTTAGCAACCCAAGCAGCCAAGGCTCCTATGCAACTACAAGCTCCTACAATAGCAATCCACATATATTTTAAGCTTGCTTGGTGTGTTTTACAGAGTCTATTCCTATCATTCTCAAATAATAAATCTACATCTTTACGATTTTCTTTGTGGTGAAGCTCCTCTGTTACGACAACAGTTGTCAATATTTTAAGCATCTTCTCTTGTCGATGATAGAGTTTACCTAGGTCACCATTCATTATCTTCTTCTCCGTCCTGCTCCACGACCTCTGCTAGGCTTATTATCCCCTGCTTTCCCTACGCGAGGTGTTCCCCCACATGAACCTTTTTTAGCCATGATGTCCTCCTATTGTTGTACTTGGTCTGTTGTTTTGATAAATTCTTCGTCTGTTTTTCTAGCTTTGCTTAAATTGCAAGCTGGACAAGCTATGGTTAAATTGTCTCTAACATTTAATCCACCCCTGCATAATGGTATCTTATGTTCTAAATGCCAATCGTTCTCGCAAGATTCTAAACAGTATACGCAGGTCAACCCATCGTAGTCTTTGACGTTTTTATCGTAGACTTGTTTGACCATAGTTGTTGTTAATGTTCCTGCTTTTTTTTCTCTGGAATATCTACGTCTTTTCCCTGCTCTTATATGAAACTGAGCACTAGGAGTTTTATTATATCCTTTAACATATTTCTTTCTACATTCCTTGCAAGATGATATTAAACTATCCCAAGTATTTTTGTCCTTACCAAAATTAGATAACTTAAGCCATTGACTACATTTGTGACAATATTTATTTTTAACATTGTCTATAATCTTATGATGACCATTGTTTGCTTCCCAGTAATATTTCTTTGAGCATGATTTTGAACAAAAGTTAGCAGGGAACTTCTTAGCATCATGGATATTTTTTATATGCGTTTTACCACAATAATCACAAACATATTCTGCAACAGATTTTTTAGCACGGTGTTTTGCAGAACATCTCGGATTGCAAAAAATCTTATTTTTATATCTCGTGCTAAATTCTATTTCACATATAGGACATATTTTATTCATTTAATCTACCTTCTTTTGATTCTTAAATAATAGGTTGGTACATTTATCTGATGCATCCAAGTCTAACACGCAATATTCCGAAGTCGTATAGGTATTATCTGTTACAGGATTATTTGTATAAACTAAAGGGTCACCTGATAATGATTCTCCCGTAGGCTGTACAAGTGTCCATCCGTCATATCCTATGGT
>Ga0208648_1000688_pt1 | contig 31948 bp, 26 predicted proteins | sample AntAceMetag02UKL_FD_184772 | JGI IMG/M metagenome (GOLD analysis project Ga0208648, IMG submission 184772) | Saline lake microbial communities from Ace Lake, Antarctica - Antarctic Ace Lake Metagenome 02UKL (SPAdes) (version 2) | ecosystem: Environmental > Aquatic > Non-marine Saline and...
GCGTGACCCGACCTTGATCCAACTTCGTATGCCTCAACTTTGTAAAAATGTTTGTCTTCCAAGTGATCTTTCAAATCTCGCCATAGTTTTCGCCTACCATGCCCAATGAATATTTTTGGTTTTTCAATATGCTCGTATGGCAGTTTTGGTTTTTCAATATGCTCGTATGGCAGTTTTGATTTTTGAAAATCTGTTTCAAAAACATCAAACACTCTTTCGATAAATGCACGGCTTTTCGAATTGGGATAGAATCGAACAGAAACTTTAGAATTCGTACATAACTCCGATTCAATTTCAAATGCACTTCCGAAGGGCGTTCTCTTGTAGAGAAAGTAGTTTTGGCTGCTATCATGTTCAAATTTCCGGTAATCTCCGAAAAACTCATCTTCTGAATCGTAGATCCATTCTTCATTCGACTGCCTGATCCTCATGTCACGACTGGTGAATCTAGAAAATATATCTTCATCGGTCTGCTTCTCTTCTTTAGGATCGCCGCGTTTAACATATTGGACACAGCGTGTCTTTGCTAAGGAATCAAACTCCCAGATGGCCTTCTTTAAGGTCTCTACCGGAAAAAAAGTATTCCTGAATATTTTAACTTTTTCCATAAGTCACTTCACATAACGTCCCGCATCACCGGCAGCAAAATGCAGAGCGACGAGGAACGAGGAGCGGCGCTTTTTGCTGTCGAAGTGTATGCGATTGTTAGGTATATAATGTGTCGGAAGCATTAATACAGGATTAAGCTTCTCTTGTATTCGTGAAATATCTCATAGCATTTTCGATCGTTTCTTAAGTTAATGCTCACATTCCCAGATTTAGATAACATTTTTATATTCTTCTGAATTTCATCTATGTCACTATCAGAGATGCCTGTGGCGGTTGCATAGTAAGATGTTCTTTTTGCGCCTTTTCCAGTAGAGTGATCAGGTGTAATTAATTGCATATTTAATTTATGGAAGGCAAACCCAAGAAATAATACAATTTCTGCATTAAGCATGCTGCTTCTTATTTCAGATATTTCACTTGAGTCCGGATCGGTGCCTTCTGTAAAAGTTTTAATTTTGTTTGCCAGTCTAACTAAAAGATGGTGGTCGGGTTCATCTCCAAAAGCAATGGCATCCTGATTGCTTTGCCATGGTAGATTCCCTACAACACCATAAGGGTGATAGATTTTTGTATTGTTAACAATATTTGCTGCTTGCTCGTCATTTAGTCTATAAACATTTTTTAACGAGTAGTATAAAAAATGCTCTATGCATCTATCATAATTAAAAATAATTAGCACTATTGAGACAAACCGATGTTCTAATTCTTCAGCCTGGCAATTTTCAGTCATAAGCTGCCTAAATGCATTAAACCATGTTGACTCCAGCTGTCCATAATTCGGTTTATTGTATATGTTGTCTAGATTAACGTATAACTTACTGCCCTTTTCAGCTTTTAGAATGCTGCGTACAATAGCAAGCTTACCGCATTTTTCTATGCTTTCATTTCCTTTATGTGTATCAATAAAGTTATCTATTGATATAACTTGGGGCATTGCTTCACTAATGTGTTCGCAGGCTTGATATAGTGACTTTATATCATTACCCTGACTTGAAAGAATTGTGAGAGCATGACTAATAGTCGCATCGTTTACCGCTTCGCCGTAATGACCTGGTGTTTTACTGTGTTTCAGTATGTGTGAGATATCATTTTTTAAACCAGCGCCTACTGGTAAGCCTGCCTCATGACTGGCGCCTGCGCCAACTACGATTACAGACTTGTTGCTTACCATTTGACGAACTCCATTGATGTATTTAATAATATATTGTGATAATGCCTAAAGCCACTCATGCCTAATTAACGGCAACTTCTCATACCTAACAAGTAATTGAGTAGAACTACGTATCATCTATTTTTGAATAATACGCAGAAGAATAGAACCAAGCTTTTCATGAAAGTACACAAAAAAATATTATAAATCCGTTATTTATGATGTTGATGGTTTTCAGGTCTTCAAGCTCCTGAATTGCTTCCCCAACCTAGATTAAAAAAATATTTATTGATGGTTTGAAATTGAAGATTAGATAGGCAAACGGCTAATTTTATAAGATTAATATCCATCCGAATAACTCCAAAATTCAAAACACTTAGGATAGATTTAGAGATTTAAAGGTATGACCCAATTTTAAAAAATAACTATAAACTCTTGACAAGTTTTTTACAACTAGATATTTCAATTTCTACATAGCATGAAAATTTGAATAATATGCAGAAGAGGAGATTTCATTATGCTGGCGATTCCTCCTCGATTACAGGCCCGATTTGAAGGATCTTTAGAAAAAAGATCGATTCCAAACAACCTGCACGGTGCCTTAAACAATGGCTCAGGTACTACCTGGATTTTTGGCGAAAATATGATTTTCCAAGCATGAGGAAAGAGAGTCTCCCCAACTTTATTTCTAAATTGAATGAAAAAGGCCAAACCAACGCCCAACAAGGACAAGCCGCAAAATCGATAAGCCTATATTACGAAATCATTGAACAGGTTTCCCTTAAGAAGACCACATGCAAACAAATAAATTCCCGCAATTGGGCTTCTTTGGAAAATTCAAAAACACTGTGTCGGCGGATGGGCTGAAGTAAAAGAGTTGAAACGACATGGGCGTGAGCATAGGTTCCGTTTTTTGACGGGTCATACCATCTTGTAATTCGCAATCTCTTTTTCAAGATCGGCGATTTCATCTTCAAGGGCTTCGATGGCCAATAGTTGGTGAGGTCGAATTGAGTGGGCCGGTAAAGCCTTCTCTCTGTCCAGAAGCGCCTCCCTTAAAGACGCCAACCGTGCCGACTTTTCCTCTTTTTCCTCCCGCAGCAGCGCTTCCACCTCCCGCACCGCTTTGACGAAATCACCGACTTTCATGAAGTCCTTCTCAAATCGGATAGGCGAACCCTCATGGTCCATCCGGTTGGTCAAGGTGCAGCTGTCGGCACCGGCAGCCGGCACCGCCATTAAGGCATCGTGAACATTTTCAGGGGACAGTCCGCCGGCCAAAATAACCGGGATGGCGCTCTGGAGAACGAGCTTCCGGGCTGTTTCCCGGTCCACCGTTTCTCCTGTAATGCCCACAAAGCCTTCTACAGGCGCGTCTTCCTTCCATGTGTCGGTCAAAAAGAGATCGCTGGTATGTTCAAAGGCCCGGGCTATCTCCAATGAGGGGAAATCGGGCGCATCCCCTTCTCGGGGAATGGGGATGGATCGGATGATGCCGATTTCGGGGAATTTCCGCTTCACGGCTTCCTGAAATTCAACGAATTTTTCCAATCCGGTGATTTCCCCACTTAGGTCCGTCAGGGCATCACAGAAATGGATGTAATCGGGCCGGTAATAATCAAGGACCCTGAAAACGGTATCCAGATCCCGGAAAAGGGGGATCATACTGCTTTTGTGTTGGGTCCCCTCAGTTAACTTGACGGTCTCCCGCAGAAGCGGCAGGCGCCACTCGTCCCGGCGCAGAATGACGCTTCCCAGGTGATCCACCCCTGCTTCAATGCATTTTTCCACTTCCCGCGGCGTCTGGATTTCATATATCTGAACAATCACGGTTTATTGCCTCCCCTAAAATAACCCCAAAAAAATTGTCAGCATATTTCATTTTTTGCCTATGGGAAAGGATAAAATTGCGGGTTGCCATGACAGATCAGAGGGACTATGATCACCAGCAATGAACCATTGAGGAGATCTCCAAAATGAAAAAGAGACTACTGGATCTTGGAAAACTGGCCCATCAACTTAAAAAACAGGGGAAACTTAAACAAGCTGAAGAAACGTATCAAGAACTCCTGAATCTGGATCGATACAATGCCTATGCCCTTGTGGGGCTTGGTGACCTTAAACGAAGATCCCGAGCGTTTGAACCGGCAATCGGCTTTTACAGCGAGTGCCTTTCGATTGAACGTGACAACTGGCATGCGCTCGTGGGGCTGGGGGATGCCTACCGAGGATTGAAAGATCTGGATAAAGCCCTTGACGCCTGGTTCCGCTGCCTGAAACTTCGTCCCTATGATTACAAGACCATGACGAGGGTGGCCGATTGCCTGAAGAAAAAGGGAGATTTTGAAGCCTCAAAAAAATACTATTTTATGGCACTCAAAAAGAATCCCTGGGATGCCTTTGCGCTCATGGGTCTGGGTCAAATTGCGGTCGGCGAAAGAGATGATGCCAAGGCCCTTGATTTTTTTGAACGGGTGCTTGAAGCATCCCCCAATTCCGTAATCGCCCTCACGGCAGCAGCGAATATTCATCGTAAAAGGCAGGCATTTAAAGAAGCGATCCATCTTTACGACCGAGCGCTCAAAATCAATCCTCGGAATTCACACGCGTGGCATGGAAAAGCCGACTGCCTGCGGGGCAGGAAAGAATTTACATCCGCCATCGGCGCCTGGAACAGGGCCCTGGAAAACGGCATGGACCGAAGGGTAGGCCTCAGCCGGATCGGAGATTCCTACATTCGGCTAAACGATCTCAATATGGCGGAGACCAATTACAAAAAGGCCATGGCAATCGGGTATGACAAATATGCTTTTTTAGGTATTTCGAAGATCCACGAAATGCGGGGGCGACCGGAAAAAGCCCTGGAAATCCTGTCCATGCTGGTCCGCAGGGAACCCGAAGACCCGCGCATTTACACGGAATCCAGAAAATTCGGCAATAAATATCCCGATATGGTAAAACCCTTTTCCAAATCTGACGGCGCTGATGCATAGGTAAGGTCTGCTCTTGGGGCTTATTTCCGGGCGGGCAGGCAGGCCGGCCCCTACAGTCGTTGACTTTTGATCTGCATTTCCCTAACATGCCGCCATTCCGGTTGCTTATTTGGCGCCGGTGTCTATTTCGCCGCGTGGTTCGTTTCGTTTTTGGAGGTGGATCCCCCCTTGAGCCGTTCGAAAGTTATCTTTATAGCTCAAAATCAGCCCCTGAACAATGATGCCCAGTTGAGGCAGAGGATGGCGGGTGCAGCCGAGAGGGCGAAGCGGCAGTCACACCGGTTTCAGGGCCTGGATCTTCCCGCCATGCAAGCGCAGGTGCATGAAAATACACGCGCCTCCCTGTTGTTTATGGAGGGGCAATACATGGATCTGCCGGATCTCATGAATTATGTGAGAGCCGGTTCCCGCCTTGTGAAGATTACCCCCGACACTGTGCCCCGGCATTATTCACTGGCCAATACGGTAACCTTAAACGGCATTTACATGCACCAATACCTGACGGCTCATGGATACGACCCCATTATCATTCAAAACTATGCCACCGGCGACCTGGAGGGGCTGCTTCAGGAATCACCCCTGGCGGTCTGCATCTCTTCAAATTTTATCTTGATGAACGATATCAAGACAATGGCCGAAAAAATCAAACACCTGGCACCCCATGTTGCGGTCATTGCCGGCGGCATGCTGGTAAAAAAAGCCCTGCACGCGGGGGAGAATCTCACAAAAGGGACCCTTAAATTTCTTTCCACCTTCCACGAAAAAGTAGATGCGTTTGTTGTGGAGGCAAAGGGAGAGCAGAGTCTTGTGAAACTGCTCGAAGCCATTGAAAATGGGGATGATTTAAGCAACGTTCCCAACCTGGCCTATTTTGATGAAAAAGGCCGTGTGACCTTCACCGCAAGGCTTGAAGAAGAGATTCACATGGATCAAACGGCCATTGACTGGCACAACATTCCAAAAACCTATCTGCGCCATACCCTCCCCGTCAACAGCAGCCGGGGATGCTATTACCGGTGTCGTTTCTGTACTTACCACTGGTTGTTCCCTAAGGTGCATTACAGGTCTCCGGAGGTCCTTCGGCAGGAACTGAAAGCCATCAACAGTTTGGGCTTCATCAGACATGTGCGGTTTACGGATGATAACTTCACCGCCAGAAGTGATCGAATTAAAACGGTTCTTCGCATGATGATCCATGAAAAATTCTCATTTACCTGGTCGTCATTTGCCCGCGCAAGCGCTTTGACACCCGAACTGGTAAAGCTGATGAAACAGTCGGGGTGTGAGTTTGTGGATCTGGGCCTGGAATCGGGAAGCCAGACTATTCTGGATAATATGGACAAACGCTTAAGCTGTCAGCAGTCTCTTGACGCCATTCGCTTGCTCAATGATCATGGCATTATCAGCCGGGGCAGTTTCATTGTCGGGTACCCGGGGGAAACGCACGATACATTTTTTGAAACCATTGATTTCATAAACGAAAGCGGCCTCCCCTACTATCAGCCCTATCTCTTTTATTACACCGCCAATACCCTGGTGCATGAGGAACGGAAAGCACTGAATCTGAGAGGTCTCGGCCTGGCATGGGCCCATGAGACCATGGATTCCGTAGAAGCATCCCACCTTCTGATGCAGATGATTGAGCTGATCCCCGAAAGTTTCACCGATGGTCAATCCTATGTGGAAGAAATCTATAAAATGCTCAGGGGTGAAGGGTATGCAAGGAGGGATATAAAGGACCTTTTCAGGTTGAAACGGCAGTTGCAGCTAACCTTGAGAGAACATCCATCCGCCGGTCCATCCTCTTTGGAAATAGCGCCCATACTCAAGAAGATGGGGGGGCTGATCAGCTAATGCATATTGCCATCCTCAGTGTAAGAGATGAAACATACCACCCCAACAGCAGGCTCATGGCGGCAGCGGTTGAAATGGGGCATGGGATTTCACTCATCCATACGAGGGACTCTCTTTCCTGCATTTGCGAGGGCCAACAGACGGTCGGATTGCCTGAGGTTGATTTGCCGGATATCCTTCTGCCGAGAGTGGGGGCGACCATCAACGACTATGCCCTGTCGGTGGTGAGGCACTTTGAGTTTTCCGGAACCCGGGTGGTCAATGGTTCTGAATCGATACGGATGGCGCGAAACAAATTTATGGGCCTTCAGTGCCTGGCCAGAGAAGGTATCAGTGTTCCGGACACCTGTCTGGTGGTAACCCGTCAAGGCTTTGAACGGTCCGTGGAACAGTTGGGCGGATACCCCGTTGTGGCCAAAATGCCCAGCAGCCGCCAAGGCAACGGGGTGATGCTCGTTGAAAACCAGGCCACCGCTTCTTTTGTGATGAACAACCTCATGGATAACACACGGGGGCTTCTGGTTCAGGAATATATCCCCCCTGAAGGACGCACGGACATTCGCGCTTTTGTGCTGGGAGACCGGGTTTTAGGGGCCATGTCTTTAAAACCCGATCCAGGGGATTTCAGGACCAACATCCATATCACCGGACAGGGACGGTTGCTGGCCCTGAGCCCGAATCTTGTGAAACTGGCCGTGCAGTCATCCCGTGCCCTCGGCCTTGAAATTTCGGGCTGTGATATCATCCTTCAGAAAAACGGTTCGCCTCAAGTGATTGAGGTGAATTATTCGCCGGGATTCAGAGGCCTCGAGCACGCCACCGGCATGGACATTGCGGAACAAATCATCCATTACGTAACCGCAAAAAACTAAGGAGCTTTCATGCACATCGCTTTTTTGATGGATCCGCTTATTTCAATTGATCCCGAAAATGAGACGACCAGTCATCTCATGTATGAATGTAATCAAAGGGGACACACCGTCTATTTTCTGGAACCCCACGATATATATATTCGTGAAAATCAAGTGGTGGCCAGGATGCGCAATATCTCTGTGGCGCCAAACCTGTCCATGAAAAAATACTGGAGAAGCCTGATTCATTGTCTCAAAAAAGATGAACTGATATTTGAGACCATCGCGGATCTGGATGCGCTTTTTTTACGGAAGAATCCGCCCATGGTTTATCAAACCATGGAATTTTTGTCGTCGGTCAGCGACAAAGTGTTTATGATCAACAACACGACGGGTCAAATCAGAGCCAACAGCAAACTCTATATCCTTAATTTTCCGGAAATCATTCCCGAAACCCACGTATCTCGTGATCCCGCACGTCTCAGAAAAATCATCAATAATTTCGGTGGCGCCATGGTGGTAAAGCCCCTTCAACGTTACGGTGGCGAAGGGGTGATTAAAGTGAGCGTCAAAGACCAGGAAAATTTAAATTCCCTGATCAACTATTATGTACGGGCCTATCGGGCCTACCCGGAGCGGGAACCCATTATGGTGCAGGAGTATCTGGAGGAAGTTCAGACAAAAGGGGATGTGCGGATACTTCTGCTCAACGGGGAAATTGTAGGCGCCATGCGGCGAAAACCGAGCAAAGGCGATTTTCGAACCAATATCCACGCGGGCGCCCGGGCCTATAAACATGACATTACGGATCACGATCGTGCCATCTGCCAGGTGATAAGGGACAGTTTGAGAAAAGAGGGCCTGTTTTTCGTAGGGGTTGACGTGATCGGTAATAAGATGGTAGAAATCAACTGCCTGAGCCCCGGAGGAATTCCACGGATTAACCGTTTGGATGGGGTAAAGATCGAAGCCAGGGTGGTCGATTTCATAGAGCAGAAGGTTTCGGAACTGTAGGGGCGGACCCCTGTGTCCGCCCTGGCTATGTTGGGCGTGCATCACGGGCGAATGCCTGATCTTTTTACATCGGGGTCGCCCCTAACCCAAAGATTCAACAGAAGAGAGGATGACAAATGCGCCGTATGAATGGAAAAACAAACAGGTTGTCTGGTTCGTGGGTCACAATGATTTTGTGTGTCCTGATGCTGATGGCGAGTTTTCATTTTTCAGTACCGAGGGCTTCCGCCGCGGATATGCTCAAAATGGGTGTTTTGCAGGAGCCCAAAACCTTGAACATCTGGAGAGCGGGGGATCGCTGGTCACTGAAAATCCTGGGGCTCATCTATCAACCCCTATATGTGAGGGATCCCAAGACACTGGAGTTGGTTCCCTGGCTGGCGGCAGCACCGCCTGAGTTTGATCAAAAAAATCTCTGCTACACGGTTAAACTGAAGCCCGCCAGATGGTCGGACGGCACGGAATTGACCTCCGAAGATGTGGCCTTTACCGGACGGATTATTCAGGAATTCAAAGTGCCCAGGTATATTTCCAAGTGGAAGTTTATCAAAAAAATTGAAACCCCGGACAAACAAACCATAAAGTTCTATCTGGAAAGTCCCCGTGCCATCTTTGTCTCCCGAACGCTCACCACGCCTATTGTTCAGAAAAAGCAATGGGAGGGAGTGATCAATAAAGTCAAGGGGGAGGAAAAACCCCTTCGCTCCCTAATGCGGCACAAGGTTAAGATGCCCATAGGCAGCGGCCCTTTCAAATTGAAAGACTGGCGGTCGGGCGCCTACATTTACGTGATAAAGAACGAGATCTTTTTCGGCTCCGGCAAAACCATCAGTGGACACCTTTTAGGGCCTCACATCGACGGGATCATTTTCAAGGTCTATGGCACGTCAGATGCCGCTATCCTGGCATTGAAGAAAGGGAGCATCGATATGTTCTGGTGGGGAATTCAGCCGGGATATATGGAAGACCTGAAAGCGAACCCCGATATGGAGGTCTTCACCAACGAAAAAAGTGCGCTTTATTACCTCGGGTTTAATGTGAGGAAACCGCCCTTTAATGACACCAACCTGCGTCGGGCCGCGGCAACCCTGGTGGGGGAAGACTTCATCATCAAACGGATTCTCCAGGGGTATGGCTTGAAAATGTATTCCATTGTTCCTCCCGGTAACACCTTCTGGTGCTGCCCGGATGTTCCCAAGTATGGTGTGGGGCTCAGCCGGGAAGGGCGCATCAAAAAGGCTTACCAGATTCTCTCGGATGCCGGCTACACCTGGCAGATCCCTCCCATTGACAACTCGGGGAATGTGGTCAACGGCGATGGCATCATGCTGCCTGATGGGAAGCTCATGGAGAAATTCACCATCCTGACGCCACCGGCCGATTACGACCCCCATCGCGCCATGTGCGGCATGATGATGCAGGAATGGCTCAGAATGCTGGGCATACCGGCTTACTCCAAACCCATGGCATTCGGGGCACTGATCGAACAGGTAAAAGTGCGCAGGGATTTCGATGCATTTATCCTGGGATACGGCAGTCTGTCTCTGGACCCCGATTATCTGAGAAACTTTTTTATTTCAACAAACGACAAGCGCAGAGGCTGGAACATGAGCGGTTATAACAATCCGCATTTTGATAAAATTGCGAACCAATCCGCGAAAACCATGAACCGGGACGAACGGCGAAAGCTCATCTGGGAAATGCAGAAAATTATCATGGGTGATGTGCCCTATATGCCCCTGTATAACCCAAAACTGATTGAGGCCGCCCGGAAAGGCAAATTCACGGGTTGGGTTCAAATGCTGGGCGGTATCGGCAACCTGTGGTCTTTCTGCCAGTTGAAACCCCTTTAAATTTAGGTGTAAGGTATAAGGTAATGGATTTTCTCGTTCATCCTTCATCCCTCATCCTTCATCCTTCATAAACGCTATGGAACTCAGAAAATACATTCTCCGCAGGCTGGTCCAGATCACCATCATTTTTTTTGTGATCCTCACGGTGTTGTTCCTGCTGTTCCGCCTGGCCCCCGGGGACCCTGTTTCCCGAATGGTGGACCCGGATATGACGCCCGAGGATTCACAACGCCTCATTGTTCAGCTGGGGCTGGACAAACCTCTGGGAGTTCAATATCTCATATATCTCAAAAACTTTTTTTCGGGTCATTTCGGGTACTCGTTTCACTATGGAGAGCCGGTGGTGGACATCATCTGGGCACGGCTGCCCAATACCATACTACTGTTTACCACCGGCATCATTCTATCCGCTTTTGTGGGTATTTTCTTAGGCAAAATTGCTTCCTGGTACAAGGGGAAAAAAACCGACAGTATCATGACCGTGGGAGCGCTGGTGACCCACACGCTCTTTCTGCCGTGGCTCGCGTTGATCCTGATCTGGATTTTTGCATATAAATTCAGTTGGTTTCCCATAAACGGAATGATCTCGGAAGAGGTATGGCTGGATCCTGACAACGGTTTCATAACCAAATCGCTGGATGTCCTCTACCATATGGTGTTGCCGCTCTCGACCCTGTTTCTGATCCATTTCGGCGCTTATCTCCTGATCATGCGGAGCGCCATGCTGGAAACCCTCAAAGAGGATTATATCCTCACGGCAAGGGCCAAGGGCCTTGATGAAAAGACCATTCGGAACAAGCATGCGGCCCCCAACGCGGCGCTTCCGGTGGTCACCAGCGTCGGGTTGAGCCTGGCTTTTTCCATCAATGGGGGGGCGCTGACGGAAACGGTTTTCACCTGGCCCGGCATTGGCCGGGAACTGGTGTTTTCGGTCAGTCAGAATGATTACCCTTTGGCGCAAGCCTCTTTTCTGTTGATCGCCATTGTGGTTTTGCTTGCCAACCTGGTGGTGGATGTTCTGTACGCTTACCTCGATCCAAGAATCAGATACTAAACGGGAATCTTCATGACAGTAGACCCTTCAAGCAGTGAAAGAAGCGCCCGGGAGCGCTACCCATGGCTTAATTCATTTCTGGATGGGTGGGCCATATTCAAACAGAGCCTTCTGGGTCGAATCGGCCTGACCCTGCTGATCATATTTGCTTTGATGGCCATTTGCAGTTACATCCCACCGTTGATCAACCCCATGTATAACCCCATGACCGGTGTGGATCCGGATATCTCCACCTGTACGCCACCCAGTTGGCGGCACTGGCTGGGAACGGATTTCATGGGACGGGACATTTTCAGTCAGCTCCTGGCAGGCGCTCGGATAGCCTTCATGGTCGGCGTTTCAGCTGCCGTCATGAGTGTGGTTCTGGGGACGGCTATCGGCATGACCGCCGGGTATATGGGGAAATTCATGGACACCATTCTCATGAGAACGGCGGACATGATCATGGTTATGCCCACCTTGTTGTTTGTATTGATCATCTCTTCCGTTTTTGGTCAGCTTAACATCTGGACCATTGTTATTATCATCGCCCTGTTCAGGTGGCCCGGGGTTTCCCGAATGATTCGAGGTCAGACCCTTTCCCTCAAACATCGCCCTTTTATCGAAGCGGCCAAAATGGCGGGGGCGTCCCATTTCCGGATTATTTTCAGGCACATCATGCCCAATGTGTTGCCCCTGGCATTTCTGTTCATGACATTCCGGGTGACGTCCGCCATCATTATTGAAGCATCGCTGGCATTTCTGGGGTTTGGTGATCCGGGAACCGTCAGTTGGGGGATGATGCTGCAATGGGTCTGGAAAACCGGATATATGTTCAAGGCGCTTTACTGGCTCCTTCCGCCGGGGATTTGCATTTCATTGATTACCCTCTCCTTTTATATGCTGGGTCGTGCCATGGATGAAGTGTTGGATCCGAGACTACGAAAGGAGGACCAGACAGATTAAATGGCCCTACTGGAAGTTGAGAATTTAAGCATCGGTTATCAAACCAAACAAGGCCGCCTAAAGGCCGTGGAAGGGGTTTCTTTTTCCCTGGATGAGGGACGTTCTTTAGGTTTTGTCGGCGAATCGGGATGTGGAAAAACCACCATCGGCATGGCTCTGATGGGGCTGATGCCCCCCAATGGTTCTGTCGGGCAGGGACGTATTCTCTTTGAGGGGCAGGATCTTCTGAAAATGACGGAAGCGCAAAGAAGAAAAACACGTTGGAGTCAGATTGCCATGATTTTTCAGGCCGCCATGAATGCCATGAACCCGGTGCTGCGCGTGGGGGATCAGATTGCGGAAGCCATTCTGGTGCATAACCCCGAAACGGAAAAGGATGCGGCCCTTCACCAGGTGGAAGAACTTTTCGATCTGGTGGGAATCCCCCGGGATCGTCTGAGAGGCTATCCCCACCAATACAGCGGCGGTATGAAACAGCGGGCCATTATTGCCATGGCCCTGGCCTGCAAACCGAAATTGATTATTGCGGATGAACCCACCACCGCGCTGGATGTCATTGTTCAGGATCAGATACTGGAAGAAGTCAAAAAGCTGCAAAAAGAGTTTAACATCAGCGTTATCTTTATCTCACACGACATTTCCATTGTGGCGGACATGTGCCAGGATATCGCGGTGATGTATGCCGGTCAGATGGTGGAATGTGGTCCCAGGGAAGCTGTTTTTGATTCACCCGTACATCCCTACACCAAAGCACTGCTCTCTTCATTCCCAACCATCACCGGCGAAAAAAGTGATTTGATCCCCATCCCGGGAGAAACCCCCAACTTGATCCATCCCCCTTCAGGGTGTCGGTTTGGCGAACGGTGTCCCGAGGCTTCCTTAACCTGCTCAGTGGCGCCCAAATGGGTTCAGATAGGCCCCGGGCACAAAGCGCTCTGTTGCCATTGCTAGCGTAAGAAGAAAGAAATATTGGATTTCACCCGAGGTCAGCATGGATACAAACGGTAAACCGATCCTCGAAATCAAGGACGTGAGTAAAATTTACAAAACCAAGGGGAGTCTTTTTGCCGGCCGTGGCAAAGATGTGGTGGCCCTGGATCGGATATCCCTTGAGATTAACAAGGGTGAAATTTTTGGGTTGGTGGGGGAAAGCGGCAGCGGCAAAACAACAGCGGGCCGCTTGATTGTGAGCCTGGAGGAGACCGACTCAGGCGAAATTCTTATGGATCACCAACCCGTTACCGGGCTGAAAGGAAAACGCCTCAAGAAATTTCGAAGCAAAGTTCAGATGATATTCCAGGACCCTTATCAATCCCTCAACCCCCAACGGTCTATCCTGGACACGGTTGCCGAACCTTTGATCATTCATCGCATGGGTCATGCCGACAGCAGGAAAGATCGCGTTCGGGAGGTGCTCCGGTCCGTAGGGTTGTCGCCGCCGGATGATTTCCTCTACCGTTACCCCCATCGACTCAGCGGCGGGCAGCGCCAGCGGGTGGCCATCGCACGGGCCATGGTCCTGGATCCTGAGTTTGTCATTGCCGATGAACCCACGTCCATGCTGGATGCCTCCATTTCCGCACAGATATTCAACATCCTTTTAAAGATGCGGAACGAGCTGGACGTTACGCAGCTTTTTATTACACACAGCCTTGCCGCGGCTCGCTATCTGTGCGATCGGATTGCCGTCATGTACCGCGGTCGCCTGATGGAAGTGGGCCGGGCCGACCAGGTTATCCGGAATCCCAAACATCCTTATACGAAAGCGCTCATTGATGCACTTCCAAAATTCGGTCATAGCGGTGACCGAAAGCGGTATGGCACGCTTTTGGCCCATGAACGAAAGGATGCTCAGGATGTGGGGTGCAATTTTTTTCCGAGATGCTCACTGGCACAGGAAAGCAGGTGTAATCTGGAAAAACCCGTTTTAGAAGACTACGGGAACCAGCATCTGGTGGCCTGTTTTCTGAGTCAGTTGTAAAGCGCCGTTTTATCCAAGCCCTCATGTTCATTCGCGATATTCGACAGATAAGGACCCTGTTCCAATCTTTTCCCGGAACATTCGTGGGGGTGGGGATGACCGCCTTTTCCCGAATCATACCCGCATCTTTTCTGGAGACCTACCACATTGTTGCCCTTCACAAGACGGGAGACCTGCCACTGCTGCGAAAAAAAACACACGTTTTTTGTCTTGAGGAGGAAACAGAAAACCCAACGCTTACACCGGGGGAAAATTCCGCGGGTCTTCTGGCTCATCCGCGAACCCGGCATTTTCTGGATGGCATTTCAAGTCCAAAATATTTTTTTTTGTACCAGGATTATCCCCAGTTGAGATCCGCTGCCGGGGCCAATGGATGGCACCTGTTGGCGAATGCACCACAACTGCGCCAAACTGTTGGAAAAAGACTGTTTTTCAAAGAAATGGCCGCTGAATTAGGCCTCCATCAAGCGCCCGGCGACATTTATCCCGTAGAGGCCATTCATCAGAAGGGGTATGAAAAATGGTGCCATCTGATGGGGCCCGATTTTGTGGTTCAACTTCCGGAAATTGAACGGGGTGGCGGCAGGGGAACATTTTTTGTGCGGTCTAAGAATGATTACCGGCAGCTTCAAGAAAAATTTGCGGAAAACCGGTGGCGGAACACACCGCTGGAATCGGTTTCCGTTCACCGGTTTCTGGACGGGCTACCGGCGAGCGTGGTGGTGTGTGTGACCCGTCACGGCACGCTGGTATCCGCCTTGCAAAGGCAACTGCAGGATCTTCCCTACTGCAGTGGTTTTGCGGAAGACGGGGTGTTCTGCGGCCATTCATGGGGCGCTTTCCCCTGGTCTGAAGCAGCCCGTAAATCGGCTTTTGAACAAGCGTGTCGAATTGGCGACTTCCTGGGAACCCTCGGGTACAAAGGCATCCTGGGCATTGATTTCGTTGTTCAAAAAAAGCAGGGGAAGGTCTGTCCCATTGAAATCAATCCACGTCTGACCGGCGCCCTTCCCATGCTGTCACTGCTCCATCTTCAATCAGGCACAATTCCTTTGGAAGCCTTTCATATGCTGGAATTCCTGGAAATTCCGTACCGCATAGACCGGGATGCCTTAAACAGTCGCTACGCTGAAACCGTACAGGGAAGCCACTTGTTGTTGTTTCGGCCGCTGGGTTCTGAAAACAGGGGTGGCGAATTATTAAACCCGGGTCTTTACGAATATGAACCGACCAACGGGGGTTTTCGTTTCCTGAAGGAGACATGGGAATATCAGCACATTCAAAACGAAAACCAGTTTATCCTGTCGGATGGTCCAAGACTCCCCGCCGATAAAGGATCGCACCGCCGGGATTCCCACAGCAGGTTGTGCCGGCTTCTTTTTTCTTATCCGGTAATGGGTATGGAAGGTGCCCTGTCGCCACAGGCACTTCTGGCAGCGGAATGGGTGCGTGAAAAAACGGCGAAATGGGATACGCCATGAAACTCCCGTTTGTCATCTCTCTACCCCACTGCTCCGGGGAAGTTCCCGCGCGGATTCGGTCCGACATCGTGCTGACCCAAACGGAAACAATTGACGCCATCGATCTGGGAACCCTGGAGATTTTCGGCTGTTTACCCGCCGAAGCGGTTTTATGCGCAAAATGGAGCCGACTGGTGGTGGACTTAAACCGGCCACCCGACCAGCGGGGTACCAAAGGGCCGGTCGTCCTGGTGGACTACCATGGCCGGTCGGTCTACGGGCCTGACGCAATCCCGGATGAAAATGAGATCGCACAACGCCTTTCGGCCTATTACAGCCCTTATCACCGACAACTGGAAAAGGCGATTGAAAAGGCGTATGTCAAAGGTCTTCTCGACTGCCATTCCCTTAAGGGAATCGGCCCGCCGGAGGCCCCCGATGCGGGAAAAAAAAGAAAGGATATTACGCTGGGCAACAATGGGGGGGCTGACGGAGTGGGCGATCCCCTAAGGGGGAAATCCACCTGTACACCGGCACTTTTGCGCTTCATGAAAGAGATATTTGAAATGGCGGGTTTTTCCGTTTCCCTCAATTCTCCCTATGCGGGGGGATTTATAGTCACCCATTATGGGTCCGCCCTGGCGGCCGGGGGCAAAATGGCCCTTCAAATTGAAATCAATCAGAACCTATACATGGAACCTGAGACGGAAGAGATTATTTCGGAGAAAGTGAGGGATGTCAGATCCGGAATTTTTGAGTGTTTCAAGAAGATCGGGGAAGGGATCTGAGAATCCGAGAAAATGCTTTGAGATTTTTCCTTTTCCTTACTCTTTTTTTTTGATATTCTCTAAAAAATGGTAACTTTTCAACGCATGAGGAGGGTCATTGTGTTCAATACATCGAAGTCCGTCAGAAAAGCACCCGTATTGTTTTGTATGGTCTTTGTCTTAGCCCTCTTTTCACCCATGGCGACATGGGCCATTGAAAAAACCCTGACCAATTCTCTGGGCATGGAATTTGTTCTGATCCCGCCCGGAACTTTTACCATGGGCAGCCCGACGGATGAACCCGGACGAAATCGGGATGAAGTGACGCATACGGCGAAAATTGGCCGGCCGTTTTATCTGCAGACCACCGAGGTGACGGTCAAACAGTGGCGGGATATCATGGGAAAACCCTTTTTTGGCGGCAAGAAAGGATCAGAGGACATGCCGGTGGTAAGGGTTTCCTGGCAGGACTGCATTAAATTCATAAAAAAGCTGAACGCCCGCAATAACGGCGTTTACCGACTTCCCACCGAAGCGGAATGGGAATACGCGTGCAGGGCCGGCAATACGACGGCCTACGGTATCGGGGATAGCATCGATTGCAACAATGCCATGTATGCCAACAATACCCTGAAAAGAGCGGACTGTGTGAATACCGTAAAATCAAAGGGATTGCCGGCGGATCAGCCGGCGCCTGTAAAAAGTTATGCCCCCAACGCCTTGGGACTCTATGACATGCAGGGAAATGTCTGGGAGTGGTGTGAGGACTGGTACCATCCCTACAAACCGGACGTTGCCGTCAAACCCCAATCCCAGGGCGAAGCGCCATCCATTGAAACGGGAACCGATAAAGTGCGAAGGGGGGGGAGCTGGTATGCTGCCGGCCGCCGCTGCCGATGCGCCAACCGAAACTACGGCCATTTTGCCAACCGGTATCAGACAACCGGATTCAGGCTGGTGCGGGAAGTTAAATAACCCTTTGGTTTTTCACCCAACAAAAAAGGGCTTGGACGTTTTGCCTAAGCCCTTGAAATCCTTATTGGTAGTCCCAACGGGAATCGAACCCGTGTCGCCGGCGTGAGAGGCCGTAACAGCAACTCGAGCAAGAGCAGGAAATCATTAACAATTCCATTCATTACAGAAACTTAAGTGATGAGGCTAAAAACCTAATCGTACCTGAAAGCACCTCAAAATACCTCCCTGGGGAAGCTGTCTACTTCCTATGTACTTCCTAAGAATTGGGATGGTGACCTTTCATTGAATCGGCTTGGCAATGGCTGAGTGCCTCAGTCTACCTCGTCGACCTACCATATTAAAGAACTCGCATGAGTTGGACTATCCGGTGCCAGAGCCCCCTGCTTTACGCCCAATTCATGGCTTCACCAACGCCATTTCTAAGACATAACCAGCAGTAGGAATTTTGCGGTTCTGACCTGGCCCAAAGGGCGATGATCTCCATGCTGCACTAAAAAATATCACCCCTAAATCTGAGACGTTCGGAATGAAATCCGGTGGTCTCTTTTTTTTGTCCATGTTTGTCCACTTTTATCCCTCTTTTATGTCCATATCTATCCTGTTTACAATAGGTTAGATCATGGAGTAAGCTTCGTCCTTAGGAAGTAAGATACACAAAACTAATAAAAGGAGAGCAAACATGAGGAATTTAGATTGATCAGGCAGGGATATAAATTACGGAAAGGCCCCTGCTGAAAAAAAAAGTCCGATCCGCGTCTGCAGTAAAGGCACGTCTGCAGATTTTTCTACAATTGATGCCACCAAAACTTATGGCGATGCGGAGCCTTAAAGCTCCGTCACACTGTCCGAGGGAGAATTTCTCGGACACAAAATGCTTAATATTTTGGAGGTTTCAATGTCTATATTTTCCACAACAGCGGCGAAGGCCGACTGGCTTTTCAAGTCGATAAAATATGCGATAAAACTTTCTGCAACCAGACGAGTGGTCATCCGAAATTCCACCATCGTCGGGGGTATTAAGAACGGGTGCGGTGATTTCCGCATATCTCTCGGCGAGGCAATCGGAAAAGGTTTGGATCTCGCGTTCATTTATGAAGCCGACAAGCTTCGGCAGCTGGATTCATTCCGGAACAGCAAAACAAATATTAATATTTTTGACCGTGAGGCCCACTTTGAAGTAACCGATAAGCAACGTAGCGTCATGTTATGGAAATGTTCCGCCACCAGCTCTGGCACACTCTTTCAAGACCCTTCAAAATTCAAGCCAATCGGGGTTCAGGTGACCGTCAAAGATCTCGAAACGGTCAAGAAGGAAAGCAGATCAACCCTTCCTTACGTCTACCTTAACGTGGTCGAGGATCAGCTGATATCCCTCAAAGTACCTGGAGCATCTCCCCATTATTTCGATCCTGATTCCTACGATGAAAAGGACGATGGTGATAATATGGCGCTTAAGTGCCTCTCTTTCCTTATGCTTCCAGGCAAGAAGGCAAATCTCAAAATTGCAGAGATGGGGGGAGGCTATTGGCTTTTGGCAGAAATTGAAATGGCTCTTGGGGCCTCACTGGAGATCCAGGAGCAGCTGATAAAGAAAAGGAGCAACTCATGAAAACAACACTTGGCACAATGTTAGAAAATCGCCTTCAGGAGGTGGTCGGTAACCTGAATCCGAAGCCGATTCTCATGGATGGAATCTGCACACTTCACCAGGGTGATGTTCAAATAATGGAGGGAAAAGGGGTAAACCCAACCCCGCTATCTCTTGGGTTAGCGGCAGCCCTTTCTGGAGAAGGGGATTTCCTCGGCATGAAAACAGCTGAAAAATCAAAAGTCCTCTATTTAAACGGGACGACAACCCTCTCTGATTTGAGAGTCCTATCACAAAAATTCTCAGAATCCCCACCGGAAATCAAATTCCTATGCGATGAGGATTTTTCCGGGGAAAATTGGGATGACGGCATGTTTAATGTCCTGAACCCGGTGTTCCAAACGCTTTTAACCGACTATTTGGCAGAGGAAAAGGACGTCAAGGCAGTATTTTTTGATCAGGTACCATCAACCCCCATGGAGCTAAAGGGAGAAAAAGCCATCCTTGGACTTCGGAGGCTGATCGTGGATATCAGGAAACTGGGTAAACTCCAGGCGTGGGTTTTTCCTGAAAGCAAGTCGATCCCACCCTTTCCTTCCGAATTGGCGACCGCGGCATGGACTGTCACTCCCAAAGGAAACCAGGAAGGTCAGGGGATGGAAATCAAAATGGCCGAAACGATGAACGCCTCTGCAAGAGGCAAAACCCATCACATAAGGATCATTGAGTCTGAAAACGGGCTGCTCAGGGTTGTCCTGAGAGACAGAGCTGATCTGATCACGGTTCTCAATCTGATAAGTAAGGGCATGAGCCAGACCCAGATTGGGGATTATCTAGGATACAACCAATCAACCGTAAGCCGCGAGTTCAAAGGACTCGGACTGGAGGATGATGGTTTGATTAGGAAAAATGGCACAGGGTATGTTGTGACCAATGCGGGCATGACCTACCTTGAAAACGCAACCAAATAGAACGGAAAGTTGCAATTCTCCCGGGGGTGATGTATGCCTCCGGGAGAATGCATAATGCGCGCATAATCGATTAAGCCATTGATATCATTGGAGATATTAGGCATTCATGCAAATATGCGCCCCAATTTTGGTGAGGAATAAATCATGGATTTCGTCAATGTAGTTAGTGCGATCCCCGACTTGGCAATATATAGGGATACAGCAATATTATCAAAAAGGCTCACGGAAAAGGTGCTCGTGTCACTCATCAAGGGGTATGCCCCTGAGTATTTTGGTTTTGATACCATGAAAAATATGGCTTTTGAGGTCAGGGCCATCAAGAAAGGGTACGCCAATGAATTATATTTAGATTCAGGTGGTTATAGCATCATAAATGGCAGTATCCACCCTAAAAACATCCCCATGGTTATTGAGTGCTACAATAAATTTCTTGAATTGGAGCATTCGCCTGTGGACCAATTCTTCAGCTTGGATATTCCATCAATAATAAAGGGGGAGTATGCCAGCTTTAACACCAAGAGCAACATCTTTGATTGCAACCGCATGTCTCTCATGGAATCCAGAGCATTGCTTGAAGATCCGGACATAAGGCGGAAATTTTGTTTTATTTGGCAATTTAAAACCCTTGAACATTACGAAATCTGGGCGAGGCTCTATGATGAGCTGGAGCTCGGAAAAACGATTATGAGGAGAGCCGTAGGGGGGCTGGTGGGGCTCAACGCTATGGCAAAAATAAGGTTTGCACCCTTCATTTGTATGGCATATCGCTGCCTCTGGGACCATCAGGAGGGAGATTTTCCGGAAGAGCCATTCTTCCTTCATTGCTTAGGTGTCAAATCCCCTGCGGACAGGCTCATTTTGACATTAATCGAGGAGCTTTTCAAAAGATATCTGGACGGAATTACTTATCCTGTAATCACTTATGACTCTGCCGCTCCAACCAGACAAATTGAATTCCAAACAAAAACCCACAAAACATATACCTTTGAGAATGGCTCCCTTACACACTATAAGAGCCTCTTTGATTTGCCCAAAGATCTTATCGAAAAGATATATCTCAAGGATTTTCTGGCGGAAACGATGTCCCAGGAAATCGAAAGTCTAAGAGCAGGAAAACGTATGGCTAATGTATGCATCTTACACCCCTTGGCAATTTATACGGAACTTTCGATCAACAACTACTTTGCCCATCTAATTCATTCACACGAAATGGTCGATATATTGATGCAAAGGACCTCGATCATCCAAGTCAAAAGCGATCTGAGACCGATCCTCAACGCCCTATCCCTTGAACAACCACAACTTTTCACAAAGAAATTCATCGAAGATTTCAATATGAATGTTGCAAAAGTGTTCAGATTTCACCAATGGTACAGAAACAAAAGGGATCGGGCCAGCCTGGAAGAACTGATGCGGGATTTCATTGGTGATATCAATTTCCCAGAAAAGCTGAAGTAATTACCCCCCCCTCCATCGTCTGTGAAAGAGAGTTCAGATGCCTCATATCCATAGGAAATCAGAACCCCCATTCATTTAACCAGATCAGCGGTGACCGTCCTCCTAAATATTATTAAGGTATAACTAAACGCGAACTTGAAGGGCTTTTCCAATTCTTCTTCATTGATAAAGAAATAATATATATAAAACAATTGGCCCTTCCGCACGTAGGGAGTTCTATCGTATTCCGCAGTTCTTGAATTGATACATCCTGCTCTTGAAAAACTCTTCAAGACAATTCTTCTATGTGGTAATGGTTTTGATTTGCTGATTGGTTTTGATTTGCTGATTGGGTTAGATTTCAAATGGTGTTGCAATGAAAGAAAAAGAAGCCAAATTGAAAGAATAGAAATGCTTTTGAATACCATTTTAAAGTATAAATTACATACAATCTTTTATGAACTGTTAATCGCAAACAAACATTAAAAAAAGATTATTAAAGACTACACATATAAATTTTGGCGCTTAATAATTTTTCAAGTATATGTTAGTTCTTACATGTCTTTTAACCATTAAATAAAGAGATGAATATAATTTTAGCGGCATGATCTCTTTGATGCGTAATTATTATAATCAGTTTATTGAATTACATTCCACGTTATTATTCACTTCGCCTTGAGCTATCAATATTTGGGTTTTTTTGAATAAAAATTCTACGTTGACATAGAAATAATAAGTATAAAAAGACACACTTAGTTCCATTCAAATCACGACTCACCACTGCGTTTGATTTTAATTGATATGTTGCAGTTCTTTAATTGATAGTTCCTGATTTTGAAAAAACTCTTCCAAGAGAAATTCCATATCGTGTAATGGTTATGCTTTACTGGGCGGATTAGATTTATAAGGGTGTTTACATGAAAGAAAAAGAAGACAATTTAAAAGAATTGAAATGATTTTTAATACTATTTTGATGTACTGCTTCTATCAAACATTCCGCGATATTCCAACCATCATTACTATCCAAAAAATGCATTATTAAAGACTACACGTATAGCTTTTGCCGCTTAAAGCAAATATCAATCTGTTTTATAAACGGTAAGAATATATGAAATATTAGGGATATTTTTGAATACGTTTTTAGCGGAAAGATCTGGTTAATTATCAATTGAGTTAGTCAATATATTTCGAAGTAATTTTCTTATAAAAGGAGGGGATTGATATGCACTGGTAGAATTACTGGAAGGATAATAGAACACTAAATATTAAAATAAATTCATAGGATATACAATTCCTACTGTACTAAAATCGATTAATGGTGGAGCATCATGCTTCGTTTTTTGAAACAAACAGAAGAGGATATTATAATGTTAAACAAAAAGTTTTTAATAAAAACTGTAACCCCTAATTTTGGGAATAACACCTTCATAAACAACGACATCATTTCATTTTTTGAAACAATATGGAAGAATAAAGGTGATCAAGAAGGTTATTTTGTATTATGGGAAAAAGAAACTAAAAACTCCTATTCTTTTCACATCAATGAGCTGCATTTGGCGGCACAAATGGCCGATAGTCTGAAGAGTCAGACGGACGTTTATTTTAGCGTCGGTCTACAAAAAAACAAACAGGATATGAAAGAGCGTGGAGTCGAAAAAAATGTGGTTTCTATCCCAGGGCTTTGGTTTGATTTCGACCTCTGGAACGAACAGCGCACGAATACGAGGACGAAAGAAGAATATCCGCCGGACATGGAAATGCTTCTCAGGGTTATTGATGACTATCTCCCAACTCCATCGGTCTTACTTGAGACCGGAGGAGGATTACACGCGTTTTGGCTCTTTGACACGCCGATTTTGATATCATCTGAAGCGGATCTGAAAGAGGCCAAAGCTCTGACGCAAAAATGGCATAACCGAATGGCTCACCTGGGAAATTCATTTGGTTGGCATTTTGATAATGTCAGTTCTATCGAACACTTGATGCGAATATCAGGAACTTTGAACCATAAATATGCGGTAACCGTAAGAACAATAGATCAGCCCGTCATATACTATTCGAAGAAAATAATGACCATGCATGCTGAAGGACTTTTGGAAACATATCCGCAGCAAGAGATTCAACCAGTTCGGGAGATCCAGGAAGAACCACTGAACCCTGAATTGACTAACCTTATCAACACATGCTCATTTTTGAAGCATTGTGAGCAAGACGCAGCAACTCTTCCTGAACCTGAGTGGCATATGATGACTTGCATTTTGGCCAATGAAAAAGATGGCGCAGAAGGTATTCATCATCTAAGTAAGGGATATCCCCAATATAGTTTTGTGGAAACAGAGAAAAAGATTCAGAATGCCAGGGATAAAAACCCCGGTCCGATCACCTGTGAACACCTAAAAACTTTATGGGATTGCGGCAAAGATTGCGAAGTAACCTCTCCTATTCATCTTCTGAAGCGGACAGACATCCATCAAGTTCCAATTATCAAAAACCCCTTTATGATCCAGAACAAGGATGATGAAGAGAATGAGCTTGATGCTGAAATGATTGAATCAACCATCGTTAAAGATAAGGTTCCGGATACCACCTTTCCTTGGACAGTGTTTCCTGAGACGGTAGCTGTATGCTTGAAAGACCTGGCGCAGGCGATCTCTGTGAATGAGGATATGACGGCGGTAATAGCCCTTGCGGTATTGTCAAGTGCAATAGGGAGTGCCGTACGATATATTGAAAGTAAGGAAGGCTACACAGTACCAATCAGCATTTGGCTTGGAATCATCGGAGAGACTGGGCATAAAAAAACCCCTGTGCTGGAAAAGATGCTTCGGCCAGTATATGAGTACCAGAAAAATCTTTTCACCCAGTTCAAGAGTCCAGCTAACTCGCCCCAGGCTACCCAGGGCCAAGTATCACAGAGTGGCAATTCACCCAGCAATCCGCTTAGAGCAGCAAGTATCTTTACGACGGACCCGACGTTGGAAGCACTGATGGTATTACTGTGCGAAAATGAGAAAGGGATACTGCTCTTCCAGGATGAGTTGACCGGGTTCCTTCAGGGCTTTAATAAATACCGAAGTGGAAAAGGTGGGGACAGAGAACAGTATCTCAGCTTATGGTCTTCCACCCCAATTAAGGTAGATAGAGTGAGCAAACAATTGTACTGCCATAGACCGTCGCTTTCACTTCTTGGAGGGCTTCAACCCCGTAAGGCTGCATCCGTATTTGGGGAGAAATCCTTCGATGACGGCTTTCTTCCGAGATTTCTATTTTACCAGATGCCAAATAAAAGATTTCCGCTTACGGATCATAAATGGGCACCTGTGAATGAAAAGTTGTGGAAAGATATGATATTGAAATTCTACACGTTGAAGCCGGAAAGTCTGATTCTCAAATTGGATCCTGAAGCGTGGAAGGAATTCATGGTGAAGGCAAACTCTTTGCAAAGATTAGGTGAGTATGTGCCAGCCAGGTTGCGAGTGTTCATCCCCAAGCTTGAGAATTATATTTTGAGATTGTCAGGACTTCTCCATATGTTGTCCCAGTGGGATAAAGAACCTCAAAATATAAGCCAGACCATTCCGGCATCGACCGTAAGACAGGCAATAAAGCTAATCCATTTCTTCCTCGGGCAAGCGAGGAAAGTTGTGGAGCTCTACGGCCCAAGAAAAATTAGTCTCAATAAAAATCAGGAAGTCGTGGTTGATTCGATACTCATCCTGATGAAAAAGTTCAATACGAACAGTGTTGCGGTATCCCACATCATGGATACTTTCAACAGTTTGGTACCCGATGAGGGCAAGATTAAAAGTCTTCTAAGCTTCGGTGCCTTATTAGTAAAAATACTGAAAGTATTGGACATTAAATATACAAAGGCAAGGAAATCGAAGGCTGATGGTAGCATGGGCATGCATCTTGAGGTACCTGAGCCTTCTGTTAAGAAGTTGCTTCTGATACAAAAGACGTATAACTAAATTATTTTGTTTAAAATTAGGGATTAATAGTGTTGGAGATTGATGTGATGGAAAGAGATTGGTGAAAAGATGGACTGAGGTGATATCGCCGTTAACAAACGGTTCTGTATACAGTCTATTTAATAGTATTTACGATAATAATTATAGAAAATACTCTTGAGATGAAGGGGGGGGATAATATTCTAACGGAAGTGTTTCAAACTTCCTTCAGACTTTTTCACACTTTTTTCAGAGACAAAAGGATGTAAAGATGTGATTTCAGTAACATTTTCACACTTACCAAACTTTTGGCAATTTTACACTTCCCCCCCCCTTTTTTACTATAGTACTGTGAAAACTATGAAACTATGAAAACAGTTTGAAATTATTATATAATTACAATTTTTAGTGTGAAATATTATGGAAAGAACTGCAGATGAATTCCCACGTATATTATATTCAATGTTATTATTTAGAATCATCTATTTAGGTGAAAATCAAAATCGTCCATCACTTTACTATTATCAATTATTATCACTCCCACTATTACAAAAGATCTCAAATATGAATTATTAAATATATTTATCCGTAATCATTATCCATATCTAATAGTAAATTATTCAAAGTTTCCATCCGCAAGAATCATCATCCATTCAATACTCAAGCCTTTTCCGGCAGCAAATCCGAAAACAAAAGCATGTCTTGAACAGAAATCTGAGGAATTTTGCGGCTTGTCTTTCATATTAGGAAAAAGGTAACCATGGATAGATAAGAACGTATTGAATAAAACAGGATTGATAATGATCGAAATGCTATCACATGCATGATCACTGAAATATTATATTTACAGAAGTAGTTATCAAGAATTATTCACAGGCATTATGGCAAGGATTTGCGGTTTTCCTTAAACTTTTATATATTTTGATGTTATATAAATTTAATGACAAATTTACCATCATTGCCTTAAAACATCCCTTTCCTTTTGGGTGGAAAAGGAAATCTCGATTACTTTCAATGTTCAAAAGTTTAACTGTTATATTTACTAAGTAAGAGTTCCGTTTTGAACTAATACGGAATTTATCCACAAATTTATGCCATAGATAACTATTCTCTTTTCTTTCAAACCGAAAGATTCATCAGAATATACATTATTAAAAGTCTTTTCCGATGGCACAGTCTTTTCCGATGGCACAGTCATTTCCGTTGCCGTAATTATCAAGCTATTTAATTTTGCAGTATTGATACTGGCGGTTATGCACCGGTGTCTTCATCTCATCATCTGTAGTACTCCATGTAACGTCATTTCTAAAACACACAACATTAACCATTAAATAAATTTATCATCAAGCACGGCGGTCCTGAATCCGGACATCATGAATACCACATTTCGCATGTGGTTGCGGATTCTCGATCGCCGTTTTGTTTGTAGTGGAGGAAATTCTTTAATGAACTTTCAAATATATTTTGCTGCCTCAAGCAATAGCGCGTATCCACATCAAGGTTCGAATATACTCGTAAACACAGTTAGTAATGGTTCAACCGATTATCTTTTAAAAGAGACAAAGAGATTGATTCGAAAAATCAGACCGCGACACCTTTTGCAAGACTCGGGAGGTGCATCCCTATATACTGCCGAGACTAAGCAAAAAGAGATACTTTCTGATCCAACGCAACCTGTTTACGGCAAATCAAAAAAAAAGATTAACATGCATCCGGAAATTCATATCCGTTCCGCATTAGCACTTCAACCACAGACGCTTGTTTCTTTGGATTTTCCCCTTCAGCAGATGAAAAGAAAGTCTGATATCGAAAATGAATTTGCTAAGAAGCTACCAATAAATATTGAGTGGGCCAAAGAAACATCAAAGCTTTGGAAGAAGCATTGCCCTCACATGAATTTGTTGATACCAGTCCAAGCACAAACGATGGAGCATTTTGAATTGTTCATGGAGGAGATTGCTATCAATGATATAAAACATACCGGAATCAGCATACCCTCTAGAAACATAGATCCACAACTACTTGTGCGGTATCTGATAAGACTTTATGAATTGAATGTTCCATGGGTTCACCTGCTCGGGTCTACCCGTTTAAGCTACATGACTGTATTGGCCTATTTTCTCAAACATAAGCTGTTTAAATTGATATCAATGGATAGCAGAACTTGGAAAATGTCCGGTACAAAAGGTAAATATTTGAATCCTGATAATCTGAGTGAATACAAGGTTAGTGATCACAGCGAATATATTTCAACACAGCTTTCAAGAAAATGTTCTTGTCCATTTTGTAAGGATTTCTCATTGGATCTTGACAAGAAGAGAATGTCACAGATTCTGTGTTTTCATAATTCATGGGTAACGGTAAATCTAGCGAAGGATTTGTACAGAAATGCAACAAGCCTGGATAGGTTGAAGAAATATGTAATGAAGAAAGGAACTCCTAATCAGAAAGTGGAGAAGACGATTGATGCACTTCGTCTTGTAGATAATTTTCTAAATTAGAAGGCAATAATGGAGGGTTATGTCAAAGAAATCGTTTTGATGTGGCCCTTCATTTTATATTTTGTGGATAGTTATGATTCTCGTTTGATATTCATTTCGAAATGATTCTTACTTGTCTTAAAGATTAGTGTGACTTTTATGGAGTGAAGATGTTTATAGTTTTATTATGAAATTGGTATCTCTTTTTCATGATCCATATGTTTTCTATGATTGTAGTAATTTGATCGATATTTTCACGTGATTTGAAACGACTAATTTTTTATTGAGGACTTTTCTATTTTTTCTAAAACGTCGCCCAAGATCTATTGGTGATCGTCAATTCCAGTACCGGCGGTGGTTCCTTACCAGACCCAATAACCAGTGATGCAACATTGATCCTACCATTGGATATTGCATTTTTTCCATCATCGGCAACGTTGCACATGTTAACCCTCTTCCGGTTTTTCTTCCTCCTTCGTCTCCGCTTCCGTTTCCGGTTTCTCTTCCGTTTCCGGTTCCGTTTCTGCTTTCGGTTCCTCTTCCGCTTTCGTCTCCGCTTTGCCCTTCTCTTTTTTCGCTTGCTTTTTTTCCTTTTCTCTTTCCTTTTTTTCTTTCTCTAATTTTTTCTTTTCTTCGATTTCGTCAAAGGTCTTGATCAGTTTGTTGCATTCTTTTGTTGTGGTACTCATCTTTTCCAAGAGGTTGCTGGTTCTTTCTCTAAACACCGTTCTGGTCTTAGGCCTCATTCTTTCAAGTTTTTCAGGTTCAGACAGTAGTGTTTGAATTTGCGATCCTTCAATTAACCTATCAACTAATCTATTGGCGCTTGAGATCAACTTCAAAGGTGATGGTTCTTTTTCGCCATTTCCCTTTTGCCTAGTTTCAAAAACAATTTCAGCAAATTTTATGTAGGGCATCTTTTCCTTAATGCACATTTCAACAAGTTGTAGCTTCTTCTCATCATTATCAAGTTTGATTAATTCTATTTTGTGACTGTAAGAAAGACCATCCGTGTTTACATTCCTCTGTATGAAATATCTTTCCTGTGAGGCAACCCTGACCATCCTGGATAGTGAGCTTGGATGAACCTCAAGGTCTGGTCTTTTGCGAAGTTCTTGGAAGCTAACTGCTTTTTTCCGATTCTTTGAAGAGGCCTCTTTTATGTCATTATTAAAGAAATTTAGTAAAAGATATTCGCCGATTTCCAAGTATCCTTTGTATACGGTTTTTGATGCTTTTTCGTTAATTAATTTGACTGCTTTGTCGACTAGGTCTTTATCGACTTTCATGACAGCTTCTTTTTCACTCATACTATTTCTCCTTAGTGTTAAGGTGTAACCCAAACAAAACGAAAGATTGTCAAAAATATATATCCCAAAAGGATCAATACACAAATATCAAACCTTACAGTTTTTTGTCAACCAGAAGATTGTTTTCTTATCCTCATTTGTTTTGGCTAGAACGGCGCGCTTGATCTGGTTGATGTCCTTCGATTCCGATGGATGATGGATTGGCACGGGTTCTTTTCTTGAAACCGCAACTTCCAGATCGTAAAAGAATCTTGCGCCCTGCTTTAATCTTTATTGAAATTGCGTCTTTTAACATAATAGGCAACAATAATAATGATAGAGTAATAAACTATATTAATATCGACAAAATTTAATTAAAATGGTATAACACGACGAGAAACCGCATAATTAAAGACTATTGGCATAATAAGAAGTCAGGGTATTATAGATGTAACCAAGACATGCAGATACTGCTCCCAACAGGTGACTTTCGAAAAACACACGCATGGTTTCTTTCAGGCAAGGCTGGGAAAAAATGAATAAATCAGACTTGCTAAAATTGGTGAGTGAAAAAACAGGCATTACCAAAAATTAAATCTGACTGCTAACCCAATGGAACAGCCATAGCTTCGCAATTTATGAATAATTGATTTGTTTGCATGATTTTGATGGTCATCGGGTTGAATTTTAATGCAATTACGCTTTTATGCAACCAGATAAGCGGAAAATGGATTGACCACAATATGTTGTGGTGGTAGAATTTTCCAACTCTATTCCGTGGTCTGAGGGCAGCTGCAGATATGCAAGACATATTGCAGGTTTTTGACATGTCAAAAAATTGGGGATACTCTCAATGTATCACAGGTTTACCCAATCCCCCAGTTTGATGATATCACAACATTCTTTAGCTTTAAAATATTTCGAGCTGTGCGGGTAGGATTAAGCCGCCAGCTTAAAATCTAATTCTTTCTCCTCAAACCATTTGTCGCTTTCTTTATTTTTTTTTAAGGCTGTGATTGTTGCAAGGTCTACAGATCCTGACTTCGACCAGCTCATACCATTATGCTTTTGGCGTTTTGAGACGACAAGGTCATTCATCTTTTCACCGATTGCGCTAGAATTACATAAGCCAAGTTCTTTCCGCACCGCATAGCAGGGAATGTATGGTTTATTTCTGTTCAGATATGCGACAAGTTTATCAAAGGCACTCATATTCTTAATTGAATTCTGAGCGATTTCTTCAAGATATGCCACAGCCATATCTGTTGAACCGTACCACAACAATGGCATGAGCTTGTCAAGGATATCGTTGCGAATGAAACGACCCTTTAATGCCATGCTCAGCTGTTCTTTGCATTTTTTTTCCAAATGATGCCAGTCAAGGATAATCCCAACATTCTTATACCAGCTGAACCACTTAAGAATTGCCTCATTTAGTACTTTATGCCCGTCAGTAAAGAATTGTATTCGAGTGCCTATGAACCCGTTATGAAACAGGAATCCAGTTATAAGCAGGAGGACGTATTTTATACCATGTCCGTTTAGCACATAATTGCCCATCCTTTCTTTTGATACATGGGCTATTGTATTGTGGACATATTTTCGCTTGCCTCGTTCCGGTTTCCTTCCTCCTGGGCGAATCTCCTCTTGTTTCTTCACGTTGACATCATCTATCGCAATATTAGTGCTTTGCCATGGACTCTCATACGGAACTGGATTGCTCAGGATATCAACACCAATATTATTATCCTGACGGCACTTTTCAATCGCGGTCTCTATTAGCTTTTTTGGTAGTGTTTCTGGTTGCTCGTTAGCGTATTTAGCTTTATGGTCTTGGCAGATGCCATTTTTTGAAAAACCATTTCCTACAAGAATTCTGACAGCCTTCTCTTCAATGTAACAAAGTACCTCTTCCCCTTCCTTCTCGGTACACTCATGAAGTGTACGAGATGGGGTGCCGCCTTGTTCTTGATGCCGAATACGATTGATCAGTTCTGTTGTTTTACGATATGACAAATCCGTATCCCCATGTATCATGGCGATATCTTTAAATCCTATGGTCTTGTAAAACTCGACACCTTGCAGGGGGGCGAATAATCCTCGTGCCGTGTTATATTGGCATTGATCCTCATAGAATACGCTATGCACCGTAAATGTAAATCGACCAACTTCCCCGTCGACCTTGTATGGATGCGTATTTTCTATAACCTCTCCTTTTTCCATGCCTCTTTCTTTCGCTTTTTTTTTGAGATCTCGCTTAAATGCTTTGAGACTGCCTCCCGAATTGTAGGAAAAGCTGTTTGTAGTACGGATTTTTCACACATATCGATACTAATTGCATCGCTCTCGCTTATTGTCATCGAGAAGCTTCCATCGTTATTATTTTTGGGCTCATGATTAACTGTATCATCGCATTCAACCAACTCGACGTGGACCTTTACTCTATATTTAGCCATTTGTCCTCCTTTTATGAATAGATTTCGGAATCAAATCATTTCATAAATGAGGGTATTTGTCCCGTACTTTTTTATTTGGCGACAAATTTATCGAATTTCTTATTGACACTTGGCTGAGTGTGATGAAAATCTACTCGCACAGCTCGAAATTTTTCAGGATTTTTTATCACCCAGCGGTTCAGTGTACTTGGCGTAGATCTGGTCGCGGGTGATATTGAGTTCTTTTTCCGTATCGCGGATCGGAACATCTGCCAGCATGAAAACTTCATGT
>Ga0208648_1000692_pt1 | contig 31825 bp, 16 predicted proteins | sample AntAceMetag02UKL_FD_184772 | JGI IMG/M metagenome (GOLD analysis project Ga0208648, IMG submission 184772) | Saline lake microbial communities from Ace Lake, Antarctica - Antarctic Ace Lake Metagenome 02UKL (SPAdes) (version 2) | ecosystem: Environmental > Aquatic > Non-marine Saline and...
TTACAGGCAGACTATGCTGGATACTACTTCAATTTTTGCCTACATCGACAGCATACAAAACCTGGTGCAATTTGCCCAGGCAAGGCATTTTCAAAAATGGCCAATACTTGGCATTAGTGGCCCGGCACCCGAACCAGGGGCCATTGCCGTAACCTTCAATGCCGAACTTGACACCCTTAAAGCCTGGATTAATTTACGGCTACTATGGTTAGATGACAGCATCCAGGGACTTTGTAATATTTCCAATATCGATGACCAAACAATTTTTCTCGAAAACGGATTTCAATTTTCTTCTTCTCATATCCTACCTGAAAACCCTGATATGCTGGTTGTTTTACAAGATATTTTGAGTGAAAACCTCGTTTATGTAAGAAATTCAAATGGCGAAGTATTAAGAAAAATCGGCCCGAACTGGGTTAATGGAATAGGTAACTGGAACTCAACCGAAGGTTATTTATTTAAAATGAACCGGGGCGATGATTTTACGATCGAAGGCGTTATTGTTAATGACCAAACTCCTATAAATTTAGAAACAGGCTATCAATTTGTAAGTTACCTCCCATTGGTGGAGATGGATGCAATGATGGCGTTTGGGGTTATTTTGAACGATAATCTTGAATTTATAAGAAGTTCGACGGGTGCAAACATTATGAAAATTGGTCAGAACTGGGTAAATGGAATCGGAAATTGTTCTCCGGATGAAGGCTATCTTATAAAAATGAATACAGCTGATGTGCTTATTTATCCTCAAAGCAAATAATAAAAAAAAGGGAAACCGAAACGGCCTCCCTTTTTTAATGATTTAAAAACAATCTTTATTTGATCGTGATTTTTTCAGTAATTACTCTATTGCTTGTTTCAACACTGATGATATAAACACCAGATTGATAAGCCGAAGTATTAATATTAAGGCTTGAATTATCTACACTATTATCAAACATTATTTGTCCGATAAAGTTTATAATTCTGACACGCTTAATTTTAGTATTTGCAACTACATTTAATACATCGTTTGCCGGATTTGGATAAATTGAAACATTAGCTTCAACATCAATATTATCAGATGCACCTTTTGTAATATTTATAACACTAAATTCGCCGTCTTCTGAAGGATAATTACTTTCAAAATACGCTTCATCATATTCATTAACAAAAGTGTAAGTTGAAGAAACCTGACTTTGTAATTGGTCATCCCAAACTTTAAGTATAATATTATTTCCGTTAACATAACCTTTTTGGCTTGTTAATGTGCTGAATATCGGCAAAGCGTTTTCTAAAGTATTTTCCGAAACTATAACAGTTGAACCAACCATCACCATGCCGTCGTAAGCTGCAACTTCATCACCGATATTTAAGCCTGAAACATAAATTGTGAAAACAGGATCGGCCGGGTTTCCGCCTTCGAAATTAAAGTGAGAAGGAAAAACAACTTCTTTGCCACTTGATTTTGCAGCAGCCGGATAAATAATTTCACCATCGGCAAACATTTTAACGAGATAACCTTCGCCGGAAATTGCATCACCTATTCCATTAACCCAAGTAGGGCCAATTTTACGTAACATTCCACCTTCAGAATCTCTGATAAAGTCAAGATCATCACCAATGATAGTTGCAAATGCAGTTAAAGCATCCATTGCAGCTTCTGGGAAATAACTTACAAATTGGAATCCTAAATCAACAGGAATTGGAGTTGAAGCAGAAACGACGTTACCTTCAATTACAAATGAATCATCAGCATTCATTTTTATTAGATAACCTTCATCCACAATCCAATCGCCTATACCATTAACCCATGTAGGGCCAATTTTACGCAAAATTACACCTTGTGAATTTCTTACAAAACTTAGATTATCACCCAATAATTCATTCAATACAACCAACATATCTGGATTTCCAGGATCAATATTTGAAGACACAAACTGAAATCCTTCAAGCAAAGATATTTCTTGTTCAAAATTTCCCCAATCCGCTACATTTGAATTTATAATTTCCCGATCGTTTAATTCTTCAGAATATTTCTGAATGAGCACAACAACTTTCACTTGATCGTAATCATATTCCTCAGGAAGGATGTAAGTATAACTATGCGAATAGCTTGATCCATCTGAGGTTGGGACAGGAATCACACCTTCGGTTCCCCATGGACCTCCCAGCATTGCTCTTAAAACGTGCATGTGATTATATCCCACAATCGGATTTCCTAATCCATACATAGGATGGCCTGGAGTGTTATTATAATAATTGCTTTGATTGTAATCAGGACCACCTGTAACACTATCTTCTATGATATAAGCATTTACTCGGTATTCGTTAACAGATTCTCCGTAGAAATAAGCATTCAGGTCAACTGTGATTTCATGTGTTATTGCATCGTATTGTGCAAAGCCTTCTATGCTGGCCGGAACAGTTATCTGAGAGCGAACATCGGCAAGTGATGCCCAAGCTGATCTACCAACTCCTACCTCATCAAACTGCGGGAATTTTTTTCGTTCGATGGTTGCCCTGGGATATGCCATAATGTAGGCACTATTAACAATATCACCATCTGGGATCGTCATGGGATCGTTATCTCCATGATGAATGGAAACTCCAATTACATTTGGGTTGGCTTCAATAATATTATGTAATATCACAGCACCATCAGGACAATAACCGCAAGTAGTGTAAGTACCCTCTTCAATGATTACATGCTTTTCAGGTGTTTGGCTTATTCCACAAATGTTAAGGTTAATCGTATCATTCTGATTAAATTCATCCGGGTTTCCATTCGGATTAGAAACCCATAATTTGAGTTTATAATTCAGGGGTTCGTTTATTTCGGGCAATTCAGGGTGCGACAAACTAATTGATCCCGTATAGGCTTCAAGGTCGATATCCGTAAAGTTTGCTGTATGGACAGCTCCATTATTTAAAGTCCAGTTTAAATCCAATGAGATTACATTGATGTTTCCTTTATTTGTAATAACAATATCATTCATCGCAAGCTGGTCAGGGACTTTAATTGCTTCTACAATCCCATATGCCGAAGTAAGTTCTAAATCCAGCTCTTGCGATCCGGCAACTTCAATATCGGCAATACACAAAATATATTTGTCATATGCATTATGACGATAGCCAATGTAGATATCCTGCCCTGCATAGTCGGTTAATTCGAGGGTACGAAGAGTTTGGTAGGCATTTTCACCGTCATTATTATAAATTTGTGTAAAACTGCTTATGGCAGTATCGGTGGTTGAAACCAGTACCTCATAACTGTCTTTTAATGCGCCATCCACACTCCATGCTGTCCATTTTATAAAAGGGGTGTTTTCAGGAATTGAAATTTTTGGAAGAATCATCCAGTTGTCTACCTGACCGGGAGTTATGAAAGATGAAGTTGAAAGTGCACACTTCCAACTATAACTTACCCGCCATGACGGTTTAATCCATAAATTCGTTTCCAGTCCATCTTCATCATATATTGTCCACTCAGGCTGTTGAGACCAGTTTGGGGTATCACCAAATTCTGAGTTAAATTCCACACTAAAAACAACTTGTGCTTTTACCGAAAAAGCAGCTGAAATTAGCATTACAAGCAATAAAAGTAATTTGATTTTTTTCATCTTATTTTGCATTAATTATTAAATTTATGAAACTGTTCTATTTTTAATTAAGTTCTTTTTTAATCTAGATAAGGATTCTGGAGCAATTCCAATGTAGGACGCAATATCATATTGTGGAGCAACTCTGAATATTTGAGGCCGTTGTTTTAAAAAGTGTATGAATTTTATTTTAGCAGGCTCCGACAATAATGAAAATGTTCTACTTTCCGAATCAATAAAAAATTGTTCGGCCAGTTTTCGTCCAAACTCCTGCCATTGAATTTTTTCCTGGTATAGTTGTTCCATTATTGACCTGTCCCAAACAGAAACTTCACAATCCTGAATAGCCTGAATATTTACCTGGGATGGTTTTTTAGTAACAAAACTTTGGAAAGATGTGAAAAAATGATTTTCCAGTCCAAAATTATTTACGTAGATGTTATCGTTGGAATAGAAAAAACTTCTGAATGCTCCGTAATGGATATAATACAAAGCGTTACACACCTGTCCTTCCTTAATCAAATAAGCACCCTTTTTGATTATTTCTATATTTGACTTCGCAATAAAATGATCAATATCGCTTTCGTGAACATGGATCATCTTCCAAATAGAGTTGACAATATTTTTTCTGTAATTCAGCACATTTCAATTTTATTGCAATGATAATACACAAGTATCTGAAATGAAAATTTTAACAGAAGTATAACCCCTACAAATTGGTTATATATTAACCTATATCAAGTTTTCACCCCTACATCATAAAACGATATAGTATTATTTATGTGGCTAATATAAATTAATCGAAACCCTACATTTATCAAATATTGCGTTTTAGTCAAAAAGAACTCTCATAAAAGAAAGATTACGAGTTTGCTATAAATGGAATTCTTAAAAAAATGAATAATATGAAAATTAAAATTACGATTATGTGTATAAAAACAAGGTCGTTTTCGAATTCAAAGAGATTGAAAGTAATCAGAAAGATTAATATCGGAGGGCACGTTTAACTTCTTTCTTAATCTCGACCGATTCATTTCAACCGATCGGGGCGATATTTTTGTGAGTGCTGCAATCTCCTTTGTTATAAAATTTAGTCTTAACAAAATTGAAAGTCTTTTTTCCTTTTTCGTCAGGCCGGGAAACAGTTCATCAAGCTTTGCTATAAATACAGCATTTACTTCTTCAGTACGTTTTTGAAAACTGTTCATCTCCTCATTAACCTTGGTTGACTGAAATATCCGCAGGTATAAAGAGCGTGCTTTTGCCAGGCGTTCTGTTTCATCTGAATTAATAACCTCTTTCATCCCCACCTTGATGGAGTCCATTAATTCATTTTTCTGAATTGTATGAAGGGCAAAATTGATTAACTCTTTGTTATTATAGTCAATCTTTTCGTTGAGTCGTATTTTTTCTATTTCAAAAATGTCATTTGCAAGCTTGGATCGCTTAATCCGGTTTTTCAATATGACAATAATCATAATCAATACAATAAAAGTAATCAACAAACTTCCCAACAAAATCAGTTTACTATTTTGATATTTTAATTCTTTTTGCCGTTGTTCACTTTTGTGCAATTCTGTTTCTTTGGCCAGTTGATATTGAAACTCAAGTTGGTAAAATTTGCTCAGATTTTCATTTTTTGTTATGGTATCCCGGCTGTTCCGGGAATTTACAAAGTAAGTATAGGCATTTTGAAAGTCATCCTCCTCGGCATACAGTTCACTCATTTTTTGTGCTGAAGAAGAAATAGAATTATGATAAGCATGTTCCATTCCCAAGGAATATGCTTTTGATAAATACATTTTTGCACTGTCTTTCTGTTTGAGAATTAAATGGGCATCACTCATATAAATATTGGCATTACAAATTTCCAGTTCATCTTTAATCTCACTAAATAAATGGATCGATTTTTTAAAACAAACCAGGGCACTGTCGGCATTTGATTTAAACAAATGCATGAGGCCTAAGTTCATGTAATTGACACCCAGCCATTCCTTATTGCCCATTTTTTGGTTTATTTTCAAAGCTTTTACATAATAGGCCATGGCCTTATCCATTTCTCCCCGGACTTTGGCAATGTTTCCCAGGTTATTATAATTACTGGCCACACCGGCATCATCATTAATTTCCAGCTTAATTTTTAAGCTCTCGTAAAAATACTTAGTGGCCTTATCATAATCTAGATTATTCTGAAACAAATTTCCGATATTGTTATAGGTGTTTGCTATCCCTGTTTTGTTTCCTATTTTTTCATTTATGTTTAAGCTGACCAGATAATGCTCCATGGCATTGGAATACATTCGTTGTCCCGAGTAAATCAGTCCAATGTTGTTGTTGAGACTGGCAATGCCCCTTTGATAATCAAGGTGCTGAAAAATCTCCAGGCTTTGCTGGTAATAAACCATAGCTTTAGGGAAATTGCTTTGCACCTTATAGATAGAACCTAAACGAAGATATACTCTAGCAAGGCCCATTTCGTAACCAGCATTTTGAGCCAACTCTAGAGCCTCGTTTGAAAAACCCAATGCTCTCTGCTGATCGTATTTATATACCAGCTTAGCAAGATGGTTCAAAATATCGACTTTTAATTCAGCATCTTTGGCCAATTCATACTCAACCATCAGGCTGTCGATGGCATGGGTATTTTGTGCACTCAAGGAAAACGAAAAGGATGCAAAAAGAAAAATAAAAATGTATGGACGCATTTGCTTAATTGTAAGAATATATTAAAGACTACAAAATTACAAGAATAAAATTAATAAAAATACCGACGGCTGAAAAATTCAACCGTCGGTAAAAGATGATAATTTACTTTACAAACTTAAATATAATTATTAAAAATTAAAAAAGGGGAAACTAAACCGATTCCCCTAAAACTTATATAAATAATTTTTATTTTATGGTAATTTTTTCAGTTCTGACACCATTGTTTGTTTCAACGCTAATTATATATACACCTGATTGATAATCAGAAGTATTAATATTAACACTTGAGTTATTAATAACATTATCAAACATTACTTGTCCGATAAAATTAATAATTCTAATACGTGAAATATTGTCGTTAGCAACAACATTTAGGAAATCAGTAGAAGGGTTAGGATAAATTGATACGTCAGCTTCCGCATCAATACTATTTGCTAAGTTTTTAGTAATATTAATTACACTAAATTTACCGTCTTCAACGGGGTAAGTGTTTTGATTATATGTTTCTTCATATTCATCAACAAAGGTGTAAGTAGATGCAACTCTTGATTGCGAATTATTATCCCAAACCTTTAGAGTAATATTATTTCCATTTGCATAACCTTTTTGGCTTGTTAATGTGCTAAATATCGGCAAAGCGTTTTCCAAAGTATTTTCTGAAACTATTACTGTTGAACCAACCATAACATTTCCGTCGTAAGCTGCAACTTCATCACCAATACTTAATCCTGAAATATAAATTGTATAAACAGGATCGGCAGCATTTCCGCCTTCAAAAGTGAAATATTTGATAGCTTTCTTTTGAACAGAACTTTTAGTTGCTTCAGACGGAATATTATAAACCAATTCGTCATCAGCAAACATTTTTATTAAATAACCTTGACCCGGATTACAATCACCAATTCCATTAACCCAGTTAGGGCCGATTTTTCGCAACATTCCTCCTTGCGAATCCCTAATATAAATCAAATTATCATTTAAAACATTATCAAATGCTACCGTTGCATCAATTGGCAAGTCAGGCAAGTAGCTTACAAATTGGAAACCTTCATGCAGGCTGATTACTGTTGTAGGATCAATTGTCGATCCTTCAAAAGTTAATTGATCATCAGTATTCATTTTAAAAAGATACCCTTCGGTTGTAATCCAATCTCCAATTCCGTTAACCCACACGGGCCCAATTTTTCTTAAAGTATTACCGTTTGAATTTCTTACAAAATCAAGATTATCATTTAAAATATCATTCAAAACAACCATCATATCAAGATTTTCAGGGATAATTCTTGTGGAGGCAAAGCTGTATCCATTAGGTAAATTGACTACTTGTTCTTCTCCTTGGGAACCAACACAAAATTCCTGAGTAAAAATTACCGGATTACCACCCGATCCAGAAAATACAGAGGCATCAACAGTTATGATAACTTCTCCATTATGTTCAATAATTAATGATTCGTTACTACCAAATCCATATCCACCTTCTGAAACAATTTCAAAATTATAACATTTATTATCTTCAAGGCAAATTTCATGATAATGTGTTTGGTATGCATCTGGATTATTATAAGCTACAGAACTTATAATATCATCACCTTCATAAATTGTCCAAAACAAATCATTATTACTTACGTATCTTAATACACAGGTAATATCAATTGTAGTTGACAACTCAGGGAAATTAACATTAACACTCAGTTCGTCATTGCTGTTGTTTTCGTCAATTTCACCATTAGGATATTCCACCCTGAATGTAATTAGGTTTTCACCAATCGGAAGGTTTACATTGTTAATAGTAACTTCTTCAATATCGTACTGTTCCAGTAAACCAGTCCATTCGTATGTATAAACATCCTCTCCGTTAATATTCACAATTATATTCACCGAAGTCATGGTTTCGGTTCCCCGGCTTTGAATTTCCAATATGGGTGAATAATCTGTAGAACACACGTAGGCCTGGTCAGGTCCAACATAGGAATACAATTTAGCATCATTGGTTTCGGTGGCTATGGGGTCACATCCGCATGAAGCAGCATAAATACTATCGGATAAACTCTCAGGCCCACCCTGGTATGATTGCCCAACAACTTCTACTTGCCAACCAAGTACACGTTTCCATGTTCTATCGGGACAAACCATAATGTAGGCTGGCCAGCCAGTTATAAAATAAGGGTCAGTACTAAACGTACCAGCCGATCCATCTTCATCACAAACCTGGGCATTGGTTGGGAATTCCGTTAAAAGTGGATGTGTTGGAGAATATACAGCCGACTCCCAAAAATAAAACATGCCTGCATAACCTTCATATCCATAGACGTCAAAACCACATACACCCACCACATCAAGTGTATTGTCTCCGGCAGGACCATGTGTTTCGTAAACCTCTTCGATAATCGGGGAATAAGTTCTGCACCATCCACAGGAAGGTACATAAAAATCAATTAAAATAGGATTTCCGTTTTTGAGTGTTTCAAATAAATTAAATTCCGCACCGCTGGGTGCACCCGGATTCACAACGATTTCATCATAATCCAAATATCCATTTCCATTGAGATCCTCACCTGTATAGTCATTCTCAAAATTCATGGAGTTAAAATTAAAATCCAAGGCTCCCGGATTATACTGACCAATTGATTGAAATCCCAGAAAAAGACTCAGGCTCAGAACAAATATTACTTTTTTTATTTCATTCCTTTTAGCGAAAAATACATAAAGATGTTTCATAATTATTTAAATTTAAAGTTTAAGGCAAATGTACAGGCTTTAACCACAGAAAACATTGACCTATGTTAAGAAATGAAAATAAAATATTATAAATTTATATTCTCATCGAATTAGCAGCTCTAAGCGGGTTGCCAAGGCATTCAAGCAGCGAATCCTTCTATAGTTTGCCAATAGAAAAGCCCCAATCCGCATTAATACGAACCGGGGCTAAAATAAATTTACTAACTAAATTTTATTCAATTACCAGTTTCTTGGTAATTAAATTATTATGAAGGAATACTTTTATAAAATAGATTCCGGGTTTCACTTCTATTGTTTGTAAATGTCATTAAAATTATTAGTTTTTCAGGCAGGTTTTTAAAATATTATTGGTTTTTATTGATTGAAAATGACAGCTTAATCCTAATTTTTCATATTAGCTTATAAAAAATGAATAGAAACTATTAGTATATTAAAAAATAAATTGACAATAGAACAAAAGATGTAAGGAAGGAAGCCCTAAGGAAAAAGAAAATATTTTAATAATATTTGCTAAACATCTATTTTATATTAATTTTTTTAATAGTTTTGTGTTTGATTTTTTGTGTGATAATAAAGGTTAAGATTGTTGTAGCTTTTTTACTCCCTGAAAACACCTAACCAGAGATTTAAAAAATATAACCTTTAATATAATCCAAAGAGTATTAACATAAAATCAATAAAAGAAAAACAAAAATAATTAATAAAAGGTTTATTTCAAATAGGAGAAATAATAGAATATGGCAATAAAAAAATCAGAATTATATAGTAGTCTTTGGGCTGGGTGTGATGAACTAAGAGGTGGAATGGATGCAAGCCAATACAAAGATTATGTATTGGTAATGCTCTTTATAAAATACATTAGCGATAAATGGGCTGGGCAGCCTTATGCTCCGATAACAATTCCCGAAGGGGCAAGTTTTGCCGATATGGTAAAACTGAAAGGAAACACCGATATTGGAGGGCTAATTAATACCAAAATATTAGCACCCTTAGAAGAAGCAAATCATTTGTCGGATATGCCCGACTTTAACGATGTTACCAAATTAGGTAGCGGAAAAGAAATGATTGACCGCCTTACAAACCTGATTGCTATTTTTGAAAATCCTGCATTGGATTTTAGTAAAAACAAAGCAGAAGGCGATGATATATTGGGCGATGCTTACGAATATCTGATGCGACATTTTGCAGCCGAAAGCGGGAAAAGTAAAGGGCAATTTTATACACCTGCCGAAGTAAGCCGCACAATGGCATCAATTATCGGAATTAACGAAGCCAATACCAATTCAGATATAACTGTTTATGACCCAACTTGTGGCTCAGGTTCGCTTTTACTTAGAGTTGGGGACGAAGCCAAAAGCACAGTTACACTTTACGGACAAGAGAAAGAAGCCACTACGGCCGGTTTGGCTCGTATGAATATGATATTGCATAACAACCCAACTGCTGAAATCAAGCAGGGCAATACACTTTCAAACCCACTATTTGAAGAAAATGGAAACCTAAAAACCTTTGATTATGTAATTGCAAATCCTCCATTTAGCGACAAGCGATGGAGCAACGGCTTAACCTTGCCTGACGATAATCCTTACAACCGTTTTGCAGATTACGGTACGCCACCTGGAAAAAATGGTGATTATGCTTTTCTACTTCACATTGTTCGCTCACTTAAACGACACGGAAAGGGTGCGATTATTCTGCCTCACGGAGTATTGTTCAGAGGAAATGCAGAAGCTGAAATCCGAAAAAACTTGATTAAAAAAGGATATATAAAAGGAATTATTGGTTTACCTGCCAACCTATTTTACGGAACGGGTATTCCAGCGGCAATCATCTTAATTGATAAAGAAAATGCAAACAATCGTAAAGGTATTTTTATGATTGATGCAGGTAAAGGTTTTATGAAAGATGGCAATAAAAACCGATTGCGTGAACAGGATATTCGTAAAATTACCGATGTATTTAATGCCCAATCAGAAATTGCAGGATTCAGCCGAATGGTATCTGTTGCTGAAATTGAAGGAAATGAATTTAATTTGAATATTCCGAGATACATCGAAAGCCAGGAAACAGAGGATATACAAGACATTGAAGCGCATTTAAAAGGTGGTATTCCCACTGTTGATATTGATGCACTTTCAAATTTTTGGCAAATATTCGCAACGCTTCGGAAGTCGCTTTTTGAAAAGTTAAACGATAAATATTCTAATCTTTGCATTGACCATTCCGAAATTAGAGATACCATATTCTCACACCCTGAGTTTGTTTCATTTATTGAAGAAATGGACACCCTATTTAACCATTGGAAAATAAAAAATACTGCAATTCTTAAAGGTTTAACTATTGGGAATCACCCCAAAGAGGTAATTATTGAACTTGCCGAAGATTTGCTTGAAACATACCAAAACAAAGCACTCATAGACAAATACGATATTTTCCAACACCTAATGAGCTATTGGGTTGAAACAATGCAAGATGATTGTTACATTATTTCTGTAGATGGTTGGAAAGCAGAAACCTACCGAATATTGGTAGAAAACAAACAAAAGAAAATGGTTGATAAAGGCTGGACTTGCGACCTTGTGCCAAAAGACCTGGTTATAAGCCGTTATTTTAAAACCGAAAAACAAACCATTGCCAATCTTGAAACCGAAAAAGAACAAGTGGCGGCTGAGCTTGTCGAAGTCGAGGAAGAACACAGCGCAGAAGATGGTTATTTTGCAGAACTCGAAAAAGTGAGCAAGGCAAATATTCAAAAACGCATTAGAGAAATTAAAGCTGAAACAAAGAAGGAGTTGAAAATTGCTGCCGAACCTGCTGTGGTGTATGGCGAAACCCAAATGACTGAATTAGAAGTGTTGGAAAAATATCTTAGTTTGCTAACCCAACAAACCGATACCAATAAACTCATAAAAGATGCCGAGCAAGACCTCGACAATAAACTCTATGCCAAATACCCAACACTTACCGAAGACGAAGTAAAGCAATTGGTTGTAGATGACAAATGGATGCAAACCATAGAAACCGCCATAAAAGGTGAGATTGACCATATTAGCCAAAGCTTAACAAATCGTATAAAAGAGTTAGCAGAACGCTACGAAAGTACACTTGGAGAAATAAGCCTTGAGCTGAGCGAAGCCGAAGCTAAAGTAAGTTCTCACCTTGAAAAAATGGGTTTTCAATTTTAAATTTGTGCAACGTTGCATTGCACTTTTAAATAATAAATGATGAATGTAAAAATATACGGAAAGCTTCTTGTTGATATAAAAAATAGAGTTAGAACGGCTCAAATAAAAGCAACACTATCGGCTAATGCCGAAATGTTGGCAATGTATTTTGATATTGGTGAGATGGTTTATATTCAGCAACAACAACGAGGGTGGGGTGCAAAAATTATTAAAAAATTAGCCATAGATATTAAAAACGATCTGCCTAAAGAAAAAGGATTTTCAGAGCGAAATCTTAAATTTATGGTGCAGTTTTATGGCGAATACAAGCAAACATTTCTAATTGGGAAACAGCCCGTTTCCCAATTAGAAATGCCTGTTTTAGAAACAGGAGAAACGAGCAAAAATTATAATAATGTGCCTGTTACAATTACGAAACAGCTTGTTTCACAAATTCCGTGGGGGCATAATATTTTGCTGATGCAAAAAATAAAAGACCACAAAATACGCCTTAAATACATACTACAAACTATTACCGAAGGCTGGACAAGAGATGTGTTATCAGTAATGATAAAAAACAATTGGCATGTAAGACAAGGACAAACAGTGAGCAATTTTGAAAACACACTTCCACAAGCACAATCAGAATATGCTCAAAAACTACTAAAAGACCCTTACGTATTCGATTTTTTAACACTTGCCGAGCCTTTTTGTGAACGGGAGTTAGAAACTGAACTCGTAAAACAGCTCGAAAAATTCTTATTGGAACTGGGGGTGGGCTTTGCGTTTGTTGGCAGGCAATATCATTTAGAAATCAGCAATAAAGATTTTTATATAGACCTGCTTTTTTATAATTTAAAATTGCGATCGTATATTGTTATTGAACTAAAAAAAGGAGAATTTAAACCCGAATATGCGGGTAAACTAAATTTTTACTGTTCGGCGGTTGACGATTTACTAAAACACCCAACAGACCAAGCTACAATTGGCCTAATTCTATGCCAAAGCAAAGACAAAATATTTGCCGAATACGCACTTAAAGACATTAATAAACCAATTGGTGTTTCTGAATACGAATTGACACAAGCATTGCCAAAAAATCTAAAATCGAGCCTACCAAGCATCGAACAAATTGAAAAAGAATTGGGAGGACAGGATAATGGATAATGAACAAATGACAATGGATAATTCTAAATTAAAAGCAGGTTATAAAAATACAGAGGTTGGTGTTATTCCCGAAGATTGGGAAGTAAAAACACTTAACAATTTATCAGAGAAAATAATGGTTGGTATTGCCAGTGCTGCCACCCATGCTTATCGCGATAAGGGAATTATTTTGTTTAGAAATCAAAATATAAAAAGCAATTATTTAGATGATAGTGATATTTTACATATAACATCCGAATATGAAAAATTTTTCAAAGGAAAGCGTTTAAAATCAGGCGATTTATTAACAGCAAGAACTGGTTATCCTGGAACAACTTGCATAATACCTGATAAATATGAAGGAACACAGAGCTTTACTACTTTAATAACCAGATTAAAAAAAGGGAACTTAAATCCATATTTTGTGTGTTTTTATATGAATTCTGAACAAGGAGAACTATTTTTTACTCTAAATCAAATAGGAGGAGGTCAAAAAAATGTCAATGCTGGAACTTTAAAGTCTATGTTAATCCCTCTCCCCCTACTTCCCGAACAAACCGCCATAGCCACCGTGCTATCCGACACCGACAGCCTGATACAATCACTCGAAAAAAAGATTGCTAAAAAACAGCTCATTAAGAAAGGGGCAATGCAGGAGTTGCTGTCTTCGACAAGCTCAGACACCGTTAAGCCTAAAGAAGGTTGGGTGGTTAAGACTTTGGGGGAAGTACTAAAAGTTAGGCACGGCAAAGACCAAAAACAAATTGAAGATATAAACGGCAAATATCCAATTTTGGGAACAGGAGGATTGATGGGCTTTACGAATGAATTTTTATATGATAAACCTTCAGTACTAATTGGACGAAAAGGGACTATTGATAAACCGCAATATATGGACACTCCTTTTTGGACTGTTGATACATTATTTTATACGGAGATATTCAAAGAAAATTCTGTTAAATTTATTTTTTATGTTTTTAAATTAATTGATTGGTATTCTTTTAACGAAGCATCTGGAGTGCCAAGTTTGAATGCAAAAACTATTGAAAAAATCAACAAAGGTTTTCCTTCATTTAAAGAACAAAACCAAATAGCTCAAATCCTTTCCGATATGGACAACGAAATTGAAACATTAGCAAAGAAACTGGCAAAATATAAGCAACTAAAACAGGGCTTAATGCAAAATTTATTAACGGGCAAAATTAGGTTAGTATAGTATGGAAACATTTGAAACGCTTTGGCAATACTGCACCAACAATAGCAGGCTTATTCCGAAAGACTGGAATAAACTTTATGGTTTACTAAAAAATAAAAAGCAAAATCCAAATGGAAGCAGAACACCTGCCCTACAATTGATATTGACTGCATGGCATAATTCAACAGCAAGTGAAAAACAACTGAGATTTAAAGAACATATTCAGTGGGCTACAAATAATAACCAAATTGATGAAATTGGCGAATATTTACAAAGCTTAAAAGAAGATGACTGGTTCCATTATGGTAAATTGCAATTTATGAACGAAATACAAAATCTAACAACTGACTAAATATGACAGACCTTACAAAGATAAAAGAGATAAATACTGTGATTGAAGCGTATTTCGCTAAGAACACCTCCGTTAAAATAGTTCCGGCGAAAGAGCTTATGCCTGACTTCATTCGTGCAGGTATCTTTGAAAAAGACAATAGACGGGGTTTACCAATTCGTGAAATATTAAGAGAATTGGACAAAACGAATCAGCTGAAGCTTATTCCTTATACACATGCAGAAAGGAAAGAAATAAACACGTATTGGTATTTTATTCCTTCCAATGCTGACATTCCAACTATGCCATACAAACAACAGGAAAAAAAGCCAGAAACAAAAAAGGCTCTATCTGCACGTGCCGATAGTGATGAATCCTATGTGATTGATTTATGCAATGAAGTATTGGGGGAAAAGGCAAACCGTCAAAAAAGATTTGACTTTCTTCTTGGCGACCTTCACAAAGATGGAAAAACAAGAACAATGCTCCCCGTTGATGCCTATTACGTAAGTTTAAATTTGGTTGTAGAGTTTATGGAGAAACAACATACAGAGGATGTCGCTCATTTTGACAAGCCTGATGTGATGACTATTAGCGGTGTAAGTCGCGATGAGCAGCGAATAATATACGATAAGAGAAGACAGGAATTACTACCCAAAAATGGTATTGAATTGGTACTGATCTCTTACGATGATTTTAATCACGATAATCAAAAAAAGATTATTAGGAATAAAGAGAGTGATATAAAAATAGTAAAAGATGCTTTGAAGGAATATTCTGCTTTGTAATTATTCAAGCATTAAAAAGAATTATTAAGTGCTTTAAAAATAAGGATTAATGCAAATTTATTAACGGGAAAAATCAGGTTGGTTTAACTATGAATAGTGAATTATGGATAAAAAAAGCAAACTTATAAGAAACAGCACAGCCGAGTTTCTGATATTTACATCGCAAACAGGCGAAAACAGTATTGAAGCCCGTTACGAAGATGAAACTATTTGGTTAAGTCAGAAATTGATGGCAGAGCTTTACGATGTGCATATTGCAACCATAAATGAGCATTTGAAAAATATTTTTAAAAGCGGTGAACTTGAAAAAAATGCAACTATTAGGAAATTCCTAATAGTTCAAACCGAAGGTAAACGACAAGTTTCCCGAAATGTGGATTTTTACAATCTCGATGCCATTATATCTGTGGGCTACCGTGTAAATTCTGTTCGTGCTACGCAATTCAGACAATGGGCAACAAAAGTATTGCGCGAATTTGCCATTAAAGGTTTTGTGCTTGATAAAAAACGCCTTGAAAATGGCAATTACCTCAATGAAAATTATTTTGAAGAACTGCTTGCCGAAATCAGGGAAATAAGACTAAGCGAGCGGAAATTCTATCAGAAAATTACCGATATTTTTGCTACAAGCTTAGATTTTAATAATGATGCCGTAACAACCAAAACGTTTTTTGCAAAGGTTCAAAACAAACTGCATTTTGGAATTCACGGACACACGGCGGCCGAATTAATTTATAAAAGAGCCAATAGCACAAAAGATAAAATGGGTCTGACAAGTTGGAAGAACTCCCCTGATGGTAAGATTATTGAAACTGATGTTTCTATTGCGAAAAATTACTTAACAAAAGACGAACTTGAATCACTCGGTAGAATAGTAAATGCTTATCTCGATCTGGCAGAAGAGAGAGCAAAACGCAAAATACCAATGACTATGCAAGATTGGGCAAAACGCCTCGACCTTTTTTTAGAATACGATGATCAGGAAGTTCTTAAAGATGCAGGGAAAATATCTGCCCAAATAGCAAAAAACAAAGCAGAAAGTGAATTTGAAAAATACCGCATTGTACAAGATCAACTCTTTGAGAGTGATTTTGATAAAGAAACAAAAAAACTATTTCCAAAAGAGAAAAATGATGGATAATGTAGGTCAAATTGAACGAATTACACAAAACCGTGTAGTAAAACTTTTTCAAGACGAGTTAGGATATACTTATCTCGGCAATTGGGAAGAAAGAGAAAATAACAGCAATATTGAAGTTGTTTTACTTACTGCTTTTCTCAAGCGTAAAGACTACACAAAAACACAGATAGACAAAGCTATTTACGAACTACAAACAGTTGCCGGTAATTTCAACGACAGCCTTTATACGACCAACAAAAATGTATATCAAAAACTCCGCTACGGCATAAAAGTAAAAGCCGAAGCAGGAGAGAATTTTGAAACAGTACATTTAATAGATTGGCAAAATTTTGAAAACAACGATTTTGCCATTGCCGAGGAAGTAAGCATTCATTTCAAATCGAATACTGAGCGTAGTCGAAGCAAACGCCCCGATATTGTAATTTATGTAAATGGTATTGCCCTTGGTGTAATTGAACTTAAACGTTCTACTGTATCTGTTGAAGAAGGCATTCGTCAAAATATAACCAATCAGCAAGACCGATTTATAGAACCTTTTTTTGCTACCGTTCAATATCTTTTTGCAGGAAATGATACCGAAGGTTTACGATATGGCACTATTGAGACAGAGGAGAAATATTACCTAAAATGGAAGGAAGATGTTGAAGACATCAGCCGTATCCTATTAGATAAGTATTTACTGAAAATGTGCAACAAAGAACGGTTTCTCGAAATCATTTACGACTTTGTTTTATTTGATGGTGGCATTAAAAAATTGCCAAGAGTGCACCAATATTTTGGTATAAAAGAAGCTCAAAAATATGTTACCCGATACGAGGGTGGTATCATTTGGCAAACGCAAGGCAGTGGTAAAAGTATTGTAATGGTAATGCTTGCCAAGTGGATTTTAGAAAATAACCCAAATGCCCGTGTTGCCATACTTACCGACCGTGATGAATTGGATAAACAGATAGAGCATGTTTTTAATGATGTAAACGAAAAAATTTACCGCACCCGCAGCGGTAAAGATTTAATGAAACAATTAGGACAGGCAACACCAAGATTGCTGTGTTCACTCGTGCATAAATTTGGCAAAAAAGATGTTGGAAACTTTAATCAATTTATCAAAGAATTGGAAAGTCAGCCATCAAATACTGTAGGTGAACTATTTGTATTTGTGGATGAATGCCATCGTACCCAAAGCGGAAAATTGCATCGTACAATGAAAGCAATGTTACCCAATGCTGTTTTTATTGGTTTCACAGGCACTCCTTTACTGAAAAAAGACAAACAAACCAGTTTAGAAGTATTTGGAAAATACATTCATACCTACAAATTTAACGAAGGTGTTGATGATGGTGTAATCCTCGATTTGATTTATGAAGCACGAGATATTGACCAACGAATTTCATCCTACAAAAATATTGATGAATGGTTTGATTTAACGACAGAAAATTTAAACGAATTTCAAAAATCAGAACTCAAAAAGAAATGGGGAACAATGCAAAAAGTTTTGAGCAGTCGTTCCCGAATGGAAAAAGTAGTTAATGATATTTTATTGGATTTTAAAAGAAGACCTAGATTAAAAACACAGATGGGTAATGCTATTTTGGTGGCAAGTTCCATTTATGAAGCGTGCAGGTATTATGAGCTGTTTCAGGACACGGCTTTAAAAAACAAGTCGGCAATTGTTACATCATACAGCCCGCATACAAGCGATGTTACAACAGAAGATACCGGTGCAAGTACCGAGACTGAAAAAGAGTTTATGTATAATTTGTATGAGGAACTCCTGAAAGATGTAAAGCCGGAAGCCAATAAATCTAAAACCGAAAGCTACGAAGATTGGGCAAAATATAAGTTTACGCATGAACCTGCAAATATGAAATTGCTGATTGTGGTTTCAAAACTACTTGTAGGTTTTGATGCTCCGAGTTGCACTTACTTGTATATCGATAAAAGTATGCAAGACCACGGTCTTTTTCAGGCAATCTGCCGTGTAAACCGTTTAGATGGAGACGATAAACAATTCGGTTATATTGTTGATTACAAAGACCTGTTTAGAAAAGTTGAAAATGCAATTTCTGTTTACACTTCCGATTTAGATTATGATGATTTTGAAGCAAAAGACATTGATATAATGCTAAAAGATCGTTTAGTAGCAGGAAAAGAGCGTTTAGATAGTGCCTTAGAAGAAATTGCCCTGCTTTGCGAAGCCGTAGAATCTCCTAAAGATACAATGGCACATATTCGTTATTTCTGTGGTAATACTGAAATAGAAAGCGAATTAAAAGCCAAGGAAACACAGCGAACATCGCTCTACAAGAAAACTGTTTCATTAATTCGTTCCTATGCAAATATTGCTGACGAAATGGAAGAAGCCGGCTATACAGAAACAGAAATTCAAAATATAAAAAAGGAATTAGACCATTATCTAAAACTTCGTGAGGAAATAAGAAAAGCAAGTGGCGAAACATTGGATTTAAAAACCTATGAGGCTGATATGCGTCATTTGATTGACACCTACATTCAGGCAGACGAACCGGAAACTATTTCTCCTTTTGGCAATATGACCTTATTAGATATTGTTGTAAAAACTGGAATTTCTGATGCAATAGGCACTTTGCCAGATGGAATAAAAAGTAATAGAGAAGCTGTTGCAGAAACCATTGAAAATAATGTTCGTAAGAAAATTATTAAAGAACATTTAATCGACCCTGCATTTTTTGAGAAAATGTCGAAACTCCTTGCCGAGATTATCAAGGAAAGAAAAGCAAATGCTGTTAGCTATGAAGAATACTTGAAAAAAATTGCTAAACTTGCCAAAGAAGTAAATGAGGGTAAAAGCGATGAAACTCCCGAAATATTAACCACCATTGCCCAAAGAGCTCTGTATAATAATTTGGGGAAAGATGAAGTACTGGCAATGCAAATTGACAAAGCAGTTAAAGGGTCAAAAAGAGATGATTGGCGTGGACATTTGGCAAAAGAAAATGAAATAAAAGCAAGCATTTATACCCAACTAAAATCTTATCAAAAAGAAACTGGCAAAGACATAGCGAATGAACCACCCGAACCTTATGGTCTTGAAAATAAAGTTGAATATATTTTTAAAGTAATCAGGGAGCAAAAAGAGTACTAATGCAACAAATTGAATTAGGAAATATTAAAATTGATGTTGAGCAAAAGGATATTAAAAATATTCATTTGAGCGTTTATCCGCCTGATGGAAAAGTGAAAATTGCTGCACCTATCAGAATGGATTTAGACACTATTCGTGTATTCGCCATCAATAAACTAAAGTGGATTAAAAAACAGCAAGAAATATTTAGAAATCAAGTCAGAGAAGCACCAAGAGAATACTTAACAAAAGAATCCCATTATTTCCAGGGGAAAAGATATTTGCTAAAAATAATAGAGCACGATAATAAACCAAAAGTAGTTTTGACGCATAGCAAAATCGAACTTTACATAAGACCGAATACTACTACAGAAAAACGAAAAGAGATAATTGAAGAATGGTATAGAGAAGAAATGAAAAAGACCATTCCCAAAATGATGGAAAAGTGGGAAAAGATAATAGGAGTAAAAGCCAATGAATTTGGAATAAAAAAGATGCGCACCAAGTGGGGCACTTGCAATATAGAAGCGAAACGAATATGGTTAAACCTTGAATTAGCAAAAAAGCCGGTTGAATGTTTGGAATATATATTGGTTCACGAATTAGTTCATTTATTAGAAAGAAAACACAATGAACAATTTGTAAAATATATGAATGAATTTATGCCTAAATGGAGGTTTTACAGAGATGAATTAAATAGATTACCATTTAGACATACAGAGTGGAAATATTAAGACACTATCAGAAAAACTATACTACTCCCTTCTTAAGACTATAAATATACCTTCCTTAGTTGTTTTTTTGCTTCCTAATAAGTTTTAATCTCTATTATTTCCCCAAAACTTTCAAAATCTCCACCATAGCAAGTGAATCTAATTTGCAATATTCCAAAAGGTTTTTCCGTGTTTTGTCAATTTGTTCTTGGTCTGTTTCATTTAAACGGGTTTTACAAAACTTCCGGCACAATGCCCGACATAAAAAAAGGGAAACCGAAACGGCCTCCCTTTTTTAATGATTTAAAAACAATCTTTATTTGATCGTGATTTTTTCAGTAATTACTCTATTGCTTGTTTCAACGCTGATGATATAAACACCGGATTGATAAGCTGAAGTATTAATATTAATGCTTGAATTATTTACAATATTATCAAACATTATTTGTCCGATAAAGTTTATAATCCTGACACGGTTAATATTAGTATTTGCAACTACGTTTAATACATCGCTTGCCGGATTCGGATAAATTGATACATTCGCTTCAACATCAATATTATCAGATGCACCTTTTGTAATATTTATAACACTAAATTCGCCGTCTTCTGAAGGATAATTACTTTCAAGATATGCTTCTTCATATTCATTAACAAATGTATAAGTTGAAGAAACCTGACTTTGTAATTGGTCATCCCAAACATTAAGTATAATATTATTTCCGTCAACATAACCTTTTTGGCTTGTTAATGTGCTGAATATCGGCAAAGCGTTTTCTAAAGTATTTTCCGAAACTATAACAGTTGAACCAACCATCACCATGCCGTCATAAGCTGCAACTTCATCACCAATACTTAATCCTGAAATATAAATTGTATAAACAGGATCGGCAGCATTTCCGCCTTCAAAAATTAAATGAGAAGGATTTACTTTGAACATTCCACTTGATTTTGCAGCAGCCGGATAAATAATTTCACCATCGGCAAGCATTTTAACAAGATAACCTTCGCCAGGCATTGCGTCTCCAATACCATTAATCCAGTTTGGACCAATTTTCCGTAACATTAAACCTTGTGAATCTCTGATAAAATCAAGATCATCTCCAATTATTGTTTCAAAAGCTACTAAAGCATCCATCTGGTTTTCCGGAAAATAACTGATAAATTGGTATCCTAATATTACCGGAATTCCTGTTGAAGGATCAATTCTAAGGCCTTCGATTGCAAATGAATCTTCTGCATTCATTTTTACAAGGTAACCTTCGCTAACAATCCAATCACCAATACCGTTAATCCAGTTAGGGCCAATTTTACGTAACATTAAACCTTGCGAATTTCTAACGAAATCAAGGTTATCATTTAAAACATCATCCATAACAAGCAAGATATCAGGATCATTAGGAATTACACCTGATGAAATAAACTGATAGCCTTCTGATAATCCGAAGTTTTGTGTATCATTAACATTCCTCATTTCAGACTGAATAATACTCATGTCCGAATCATCCTGCACAAATACAATCACAGCTATATCATCGGGGGTTTCCATATTAGTCTCATCCATGTCAAAAGATTCAGTTAAAGTAAGCGGAACACCTGATGTTAAAGCACCTAAGGTTGTTCCTGAAGCATCAGGCAACATTTTCATCATTACATAATGGAATTCAGTTTCTCCATTAGTACCAACATTTCCTGTCGTTAGTTTTTCAACTACTACTATATGAGCAGTTAAACCTTCATCATAATTAATAATCGAAGTCAGGTCTGCAGAAATAGAAATAATATTGTCATCATCCATACTGGTTTCAGTAATGTCAATTTCCAAAGCTGTTTCTGTGTTTGAATGTTCATCAAAAATTTCCTGTGTGAAACTGGAAGCTGGATAAATCTGGTCTGCATTAATATACAAATCAGGAACCCACTGAAGTCCATAATAATCCCTTCTAACTCCACCCTCTTCAGTATAATAGGGGTCGCCTGCTCCTGGCCAATCCATTTGGTATTTAATGAGTGCGTATTCATTAGGGTTTTCTCCCAAAATAGAATCAATTATATTATTTGTTACCGGACAGGGTGAACAAGTTGAACTTGTAAATAACTCAAACAATGGCTTTAAAGGAACCAATCCGTTAGCAACGTCAAGGTTTTGACTCAGTATATCATTTTCAGGATTTTCATCACCAGCAAGATCTACTGTTACCTCTGCAACATAGCCTCCTTCAACAGTTGTCCAAGCCGGGAAAGTTAATGTTTCTACTCCAAGAGGAGCAAGGTCGTTAACTGTTACCATTTCAGAATACACAGCTGTACCATCAATAATTTCAAAGGTAACATCAAAAGTAATGGTTTCGGATCCCATATTCTTTACATTAGCAGCAGGATCAATTACAGTCCCGGAAATAGCTAAGGCCGGTGCGTCTATTGAAATAACACCAGCATCATAAGTTAGCGCTCGTGTTAAAACTACGTCATCGAAATACCATTTGTCTATCTGAGCTGAATTTCCATCAAAAGTAAATGCAAGCTGAAAATTATCTGATCCAACATCATCATTATTAATTAATAATATTAATGATTCCGGTCCAATATCCCCTGTTGGAGAAACAGACCATACTTCATTCCATGTAGTTCCACCATCACTTGTCGTTTCAACTTTTATAGCATATCCGCTTCCCAAGTTATCCATCAAGTACTGTTTAAATTCAAGAAATAGTGCGGAATAATTGGATGTCGCAATTTCAGGAGTTAGCAGCTTTGAATTGCCTGTAAAATTTGGGCTACCATTGAAACGAACCTCGGGGTAAAGACCACCTGCATTGGTACTGTTAGATTTGTTCCAATTCGACTGGCCATCTCCAAATTTAGACCATCCTGGAGGAGGAAAACTACCTTCAAAATGTTCGCTCAAGAGCTCTACTGCAATTCCCATTTCTACATCAACTGTTACATCTGAATCAGTTACAGTAACCGTTCCTGATTCCGGCGCAAAAGTAGTTGCAAATACATCCCATGTATAGGTTCCCGGGAACACATTTTCAAAAACTGCTTCTCCGGAAGCATCGGTAATCTTTGTTCCACCATTTTGCATATTAACCTGGGCACCTTCGATTGGATTTTCATTTTCATCTTTTACTAAATAGGTAACAGAGTATGTTGTGGGCCCTGTACCATTTGATAATAAGATGTCATCAAAAAACCAATGATTAAGCTGGCCTGAATATCCATCAAAAGTTAAGGCAAACTGAAAATCATTAGACCCAACATCATCATTGTCAATTAATAATGTCAAGGTTTCTGGTCCTATATCCCCCGTTGGTGAAACAGACCATACTTCATTCCAGGTGGTACCTCCATCACTTGTAGTTTCAACCTTCAGGGAATAAGCACTTCCTGCATTATCCCAGAGGTAATGTTTGAATTCAAGCAATAATGAGGAATAACCAGCGGTAGCAATTTCAGGAGTTACCAGCTTTGAATTACCTGTAAAATGAGGAGGTCCCCAGGAAAAAGCAGCCTCAGGGGCTACACCACCTGCATTGGACCAGTAAGCGTTTACATTCCAGTTTGCAGCACCACCTCCAACAATAGCCCATCCTGGTGCAAAAGCACCACTTGAAAAATCTTCCTCTAAGAGAATTGCGGGCAGGGGTACGGTTATACTTATGTCATCAAGAAACCAATCATTAATCTGGCTTGTACTTCCTTCAAAAGTAAAAGCAAGCTGAAAGTTATCAGATCCAATATCATCATTCTCAATTAAGAGTGTCAAGGTTTCTGGCCCAATGTCTCCCGTTGGTGAAACAGACCATATTTCATTCCAGGTGGTTCCACCATCACTTGTGGTTTCAATTTTATATGAATAACCACTTCCTGCATAATCCCAGACCTTATGTTTAAATTCGAGCAACAGTGAAGATATTCCGGTTGTGGAAAGTACAGGAGTTACCAGCTTTGAATTACCGGTAAAACTAGGACTCCAGCCAAAATAAGCCTCTGGAGGTTCGCCTCCTGCATTGGACCAGTAAGCGTTTACATTCCAGTTTGCATCACCACCTCCAACAATAGTCCATTCAGGACCAAAAGCACCACTTGAAAAATCTTCGTAGAAGGGAAATACAGGAATTAAGGTTTCCAATTCTACATCAACAATTACATCTGTATCCGTTACGGTTACAGTTCCTGATTGCTCAACAAAACCGTCTGCTGTAACATCCCATGTATAGGTTCCTGGTGCTACATCTACAAAAACAGCTTGCCCTGAAGCATCTGTACTCAATGTACCATAAACACCCATTGCTATTTCAGCATCTTCGATTGGGTTTTCATCTTCATCTTTAACGTTATATGTTACAGAATAAACATCAGAACCACCTGTACCTGTTAAAACGATATCATCGAAATACCAATTGTACGCTCCGTAATTGACAGTTGACTCATAAGTTAGACAAAATTGGAAATTAGCAGTTCCAACATCACTATTCTCAATTGAAATTGTCAAAGTTTGTGCTGCAATATTTCCTGCCGGAGTAACAGACCATACTTCATTCCATGTAGTTCCTCCATCACTTGTCGTTTCTACTTTTAATGAATAATCAGAATTACCAGCTCCAGACAAGTTATGTTTAAACTCCAGTTCTAGTGTTGCATAAGCGGAGGTATTAATTACAGGAGTTATCATCTTTGTGTTACCGGTAAAAACCGGAAAATAATAAAATTTACCCTGAGGTGCTGTTCCACCTGCATTGGTTCCTTCATTTATTACCCAGTTTGGGTTTCCAACAGGAGTAACCTCCCATCCGGCAGCCGGACATGCACCAGCCGTAAAATCTTCGGATAATAAAACAGTTGAGCCGGAAGCAGTTTCCATCATTACATCAACAATCACATCTGCATCTGTTACTATAACTGATCCTGATTCTAATACGAAGCCACTAGCAGTAATATCATAAGTAAAGGTTCCTGGAGCAACATCTTCAAAAACAGCTTGCCCTGAAGCATCTGTACTCAATGTACCATTACCTTCCAAAACTATTTCAGCACCTTCAATTGGATTTTCATCTTCGTCTTCAACATTAAAAGTTACGGAATATTCTTCGGCAAGCGGGGTGCCTGTCAAAACGATATCATCGAAATACCAATTGTACGCTCCGTAATTTACAGTTGACTCATAAGTTAGACAAAATTGGAAATTTTCAGAACCAACATCACTATTCTCAATTGAAATTGTCAAAGTTTGTGCTGCAATATTTCCTGCCGGAGTAACAGACCATACTTCATTCCATGTAGTTCCTCCATCACTTGTCGTTTCTACTTTTAATGAATAATCAGAATTACCAGCTCCAGACAAGTTATGTTTAAACTCCAGTTCTAGTGTTGCATAAGCGGAGGTATTAATTACAGGAGTTATCATCTTTGTGTTACCGGTAAAAACTGGAAAATAATAAAATTTACCCTCAGGTGATGTTCCACCTGCATAGGTCCCTTCATTTAATGCCCAGTTTGTGTTTCCAGCAGGAGTAACCTCCCATCCGGCAGCCGGACATGCACCATCCGTAAAATCTTCGGATAATAAAACAGATTTAACAGATTCAATTGGTGTTGTATGATTACCCGTTTGGTAATCGTCACTCTGAACGGGCGTTTGCAAGATTCCATTTGGAACAGGCATTCGCGACATTTCCTGTGCAAAAGTTAAAATCGCCGGTATTAGCATAATACAGACCATCAATAATTTTAGTGAAAGTTTTTTCATGGTTTTAAAATTAAGTTAATAAAATTATTATTTGTTTGTTGTCAAATATTCGTCAGTATTTAATTTAGCAATGATTTTTTTTAAAGCCACATTCTGATTTTTTTTCTTTTTAATGAAGATTTTCAGTTCTTCAATTTCATCGTTTTTTTTAGAAGTTTTTTTTCCTTTCATACTTATATCTTTGTTGTCAGGCATTTTTAAAAATGTATTTGGCAAAAGTTGTATTTTAATATAGTAATTACAAATTTATCACCTCTACTAAACCTTTATAAATGAATGATTCTACCTCTACAAAACCTTTATAAACTAATAATTCTACCTTTATATAACCTTTACATACGCACTTAAACACATTAATATCAATAGATTAATGATTTCAAATGATTTTATGGGAAATATAAATTTGAAGGGAATATTGTTCAGGTTGCCAAACTCTGGCACAAAAGCATCCTTATGGATTCACAATAATGATTAACAAACTAAATTTCGGAAAGAAATGTAACCAGATTGGTTTTTGTATTTGAAATTTTTAGTTTTTTACGTAGCCGCCATCTGGCAATTTCGAGGGTATCAATGCGTTGGCCTGTTAATTCAGAAATTTCTTTAGTGGTCATATTTAATCGAAGGAAAGCACATAATCTATGTTCATTTGGACTTAAATCAGGAAATTGTTTGAGTAGCTTGTTATAAAATTCGCCATGAACCTGTTTAAATCTGATTTCAAATTCATCCCAAATTTCATTATCAGTTGATTTTTGTAATTCGAGAGCAATTTTTTTAATGGCAAACTTTGTTTCTTCTTTTACAGCATCATTTTGAATATTCATCAATTTATCACCTATTCCCGATAGAATTTCATTCTTCCGTATCAGGGTCATCACGTTGCTAGCAAGCTCTTTGTTTTTTATTTCCAATTCCATATTAAGGCGGCGGCGTTCAATCTGTTCATTCTTCGTTTTTAAGCGATTACGAGTAACGATAATTATCACCAAGAGTATTAGCATAAAAACAATAGTCGTTCCGGTTATCATAAAAATATATTCCCGGTGTTGCTGTTTTATTTTGTTTTCCTGTTCAAGCTTATCAAATTCATATAATAATTCCAGTTGTGAAATCCGGGTCATGTTATTCGTAATATCCAAACTGTCTTTCAACTGGAGTTCGGTCATGCTAAATTTAAATGCATTTTCAAAATCATTCTGTGCCTGATATATATAGCGTTGTTGTTTTGCAGCATTATATACCATTTTTTTTAGATTATTCTCACGAGCTATTTCATAAGCATACTTAGCATAATGTAAACTACTATCCATGTTTCCCAAATCGGAATAATACAACGATTTATTGTAAAATAGATTAGCCAGGTTCGGGTGATTATTCAATATGGAAAAAATAGTCTCAGCCTTATTAAGGAAATATAAGGATGTATCAAAATTTCCTTCAATCCTATATAAATTACCAAGGTTTGAATAATTGATTCCTTCCCATATTGGTCGGTCAAGTAATTTATTGATTTCAATGGATTCTTGGAGATTTGTTTTAACATATTTATTCTCACCAATTTCTGCATAAACAATTGCCATATTATTCAAGCCCCGCGAAATTCCCGCCAGATCTTTGGTTTCTCTGGCAATATTCATTGATTGAGTATAATACTCCAATGCTTTGTCATAATTTTCCTGATGAAAATAATCAGATCCAATCTGGTTAAAGACCTTGCCCAATCCTTGTTCGTCACCTAATTCTTCAAAAATCCTCAGGGCCTCAAAATTTAAATTTGCACTTTTTTTAAAGTCGCCAAGGTTAGAAAAATTAAGTGCTATTTGTAGAAGAGATTCCGCGTATTCCTTTTCCATTTCCAAATCATAGGCTAATGATTTTGCCATGTTCCCCATTTCCATCGAATTCCGGAAATCTGTCTTGTTCCGGTAAATATCACCAAGTTGAAGATATGCCTGTAATTTACCCTCAGGATTATTATTCTTATCGGCTAACTCAAGCGTTTGATTGGCATAGTCAAGCGCTTTGTCTGGATCAGAAGACAATAGTAAATCAGTGAGATCAATTAATATACCTATTTTCTTTTGGGTATTACTTTCCCGGTATAAAGCTAACTTAAGGCTATCAATATTCGTATATTCGGAACAATGGAGCGTTTGAAATAAAGAAATCATTCCTAAAAGCATGAAAAAAGGAAATAATATATGTAGGCGAACTTTCACTTATGCAAAGTTACAACAATTCGCAAAACAAAAAGATTAATCCCAAATACTTGGGACAGGGCTTAAAAAAATGATCATTTACTTACTTATTATTTATTCTATAATTATTTTATTTACAATATTTCCTTTCACTCGTCATATACAAAGATTTTCACCACATCAGGCGATTACAATGCCCGACATAAAAAAAAGGGAAACCGAAACGGCCTCCCTTTTTTAATGATTTAAAAACAATCTTATTTGATCGTGATTTTTTCAGTAATTACTCTATTGCTTGTTTCAACACTGATGATATAAACACCAGATTGATAAGCCGAAGTATTAATATTAAGGCTTGAATTATTTACACTATTATCAAACATTATTTGTCCGATGAAGTTTATAATCCTGACACGCTTAATATTAGTATTTGCAACTACGTTTAATACATCTTTTGCAGGATTCGGATAAATTGATACATTAGCTTCAACATCAATATTATCAGATGAACCTTTTGTAATATTTATAACACTAAATTCGCCATCTTCTGAAGGATAATTATTTTCAAAATACGCTTCTTCATACTCATTAACAAATGTATAAGTCGAAGAAACCTGACTTTGTAATTGGTCATCCCAAACATTAAGTATAATATTATTTCCGTCAACATAACCTTTTTGGCTTGTTAATGTGCTGAATATCGGCAAAGCATTTTCTAAAGTATTTTCAGAAACTATAACAGTTGAACCAACCATCACATTACCGTTGTAAGCTGCAACTTCATCACCAATTGCCAAACCTTCAACATAGATTGTGAAAACAGGATCGGCAGCATTTCCACCTTCGAAATTAAAGTGAGAAGGAAAAACAACTTCTTTACCGCTTGATTTTGCAGTAGCCGGATAAATGATTTCACCATCGGCATACATTTTTACAAGATAACCCTCGCCAGGCATACAATCGCCGATACCGTTAACCCAATTCGGGCCGATTTTGCGTAAAGTTTGTCCCTGTGAATTTCTAATGAAATCAAGGTCATCGCCAATGATAGTTCCAAAGGCAATCAGAGCATCCATCGGAGTTTCGGGGAAATAGCTTACAAACTGAAATCCTGTTTCTACAGAAATCGGAGTTGCCGGTTCAACCAAAACACCATTGATTGAAAATGAATCTTCGGCAAACATTTTAACAAGGTAACCTTCGTCAACAATCCAATCACCAATTCCATTAACCCAATTTGGGCCAATTTTGCGTAATGTCTGTCCGAGTGAATTTCTTGCGAAATCAAGATTATCATTTAATACATCAGCCATAACAACTAATATATCAGGATCAGTCGGATAAACACCTGATGAAATAAATTGGAAACCATAAGATAAATTGAATGTTTGAGAAGCTGAAGATAAAAAATCCAAAGCAACAATACTATATTCACCGTCACCGGCAGGAAAAACATCTTCAGTGTAAGCATCTCCGTAAGGATTAAATAATTCTATATCAAAAGATTCTATTTCAAGTTCTTCACTTGCATCCCAACATTTGAATGAATAGGCATTTCCAGCCTGATATCCTGATTGAGAAAATAACTCACTAAAGGCAGTCAGATCATTGTCAAATTGGTTTTCAGGGGTACAAATTTGATCTAAAACAAAAACACCAACCATAATGTCGCCATCGAAAACAGCAATCTCATCACCAGCTACTAAATCAACATCTTCTAACATAGCACTTCCAATGTAAATTGTCCATAATGGACTTGATGGGTCTCCGCCTTCGAAATTGAAGTGTGATACTGTATAACATGCAGAAGTGTCAACACAAGTTCCGTTTTCAGTAATTTCTACTGCATAGTTTCCAGAGACTGTAGGAGTAAATGATTGGGCTGTTTCGCCCTCAATAGGACTAAAATTATCATCGCAATCCAACCATTGGTACTCTGCTCCGCCGGTTGTTGCTGTAAGCGTTCCATTTTCTAAAGTTACTTCGGTATTAATTTCATCATAAAACGAAAGAGTTATGTTTGTCAATGTATCGCAGCCACCAAAACCTAAATAGGTTCCGGGCAGGGTTTGCCAGCCACCCTGTAAAAATAAGCTGTCGCCAAAACAAATCGTAGTATCTATATTAATATAAGTTGGTTGGTCAGCAAAATAAACCAGATCTCCGTTATCACTTGAGAAACGTCCAAGATAAATATCCCACAGGTTATCATTGTTAATGTCAGAAAGCTCAAAACCGTGATTGCTTGCACTCATTTCAAAATCCTGCAAAATAAAACTTCCAGGATTGTTATGATCATTTAACCATATATTTTTATCTGTTAAAACATCAACATTCCCATCAAAATTAATGTCTTCCAGGATAATGTCGTTAAAAAACCAATCTACTTCGAATAATGTATCTCCGGGCATAAAATTACCAAGTCCGTCGTTTATCCAAAAATGAACTTCTCCCATCCAGGGGGCTATTGCAATATCTAGATCGCCGTCAGCATCAATATCACCAGCGTCAACACCTTCTGCATTTCCACGCGATAGCTCCTGTCCTGAATCCATAAATTGTCCTGTACCATCATTGATAAAATATTTTCCAACAAAACCGACACCACCGCCTCTGACAACAACAGCATCCAGGTCGTTATCAGCATCAAAATCTGCAAGGGTAACGTCTTCAGGAGAGCTAACATAAAAACTTTGACCATTACTAACAAAATTCCCTGTACCGTCGTTCAGCATAATAGAAATATCACCGTGAGGAAAAAAAACATCAGTGTATCCGTCACCATTCAAATCACCCACAGCAAATTCATATCCACTAGAGTTATTAACCATAGTCCCCTTAAGTGTAAAATTTCCGGTTCCATTATTTTCCCAAATTTCCATTCCATTGCCTGAACTCGTTGAAAAAGGAGACGTAATAAAATCCCAGTCTCCATCATTTTCAATATCTATTACTTCTACCCCAAATCTCCAATAGTCTTCGCCTAAAACAGTTGGAGTTACATTAAAAGTACCGTCTCCATTATTAAAATATACTTCAATCTTATCATAAGCATCAATTGTAACCACATCTTTCCAACCATCGCCGTCAAAATCGGCGAGAGAAACACCGAATGTTTCACTGCTAATCCCAATGTCGTCTTGAGACATTGTAAAATTTACACAATTGGTTTGTGCATTGATTAAGAACGAACTTAATAACATCGCTGTTAATAAGACTGCAATCTTTAGGTTTTTCATTTTGTTTTTTTTAAATTGTTTTTAATAATTCT